>Ga0222649_1000027_pt1 | contig 66131 bp, 85 predicted proteins | sample AntAcemetagen337_FD_179865 | JGI IMG/M metagenome (GOLD analysis project Ga0222649, IMG submission 179865) | Saline water microbial communities from Ace Lake, Antarctica - #337 | ecosystem: Environmental > Aquatic > Non-marine Saline and Alkaline > Saline | place: Antarctica: Ace Lake... | reverse complement strand
AAGAGGTTATGGGAAAAATGACTTTTACAAATCAATTCTTCAAAAACATTTTAAACACACCCCACATAAAATAATACGTATATATTTAACTTAATATGGCTAATATTAGTAATATTGGAATTAGAACATTATGGAGGAGAATAGAAAAGAAATCATAGCAAAATTAAATACACTTGCTAATGGTAATAAAAGCCAATGGTTTGCAGATGCCACTTGGAGAGCAGAAAATAGTGTATGGTTGATAAAATTACAAGCCACCACTATAAAAATTTTAAGGGCATTAAGAAAGAATAATACACACACACAAAACAACATTAATAATTAATAATTAAAATTCGGTAAAACACATGAGTAAATCAAGCCCAAAACAACGGTTGACACAATTAGTAGAATGGATGTCTACATTGAAACCACAACGTAGTAGACCAATTAAAAACGAGGATACTAAACAACCACCAACACGTAGTTATAATGTTAGAATAAAAAATATGTAATGGAAAGTAATCTTAAAGTATGGAATGAAGTATTTACTATATTGGCTTGGAATTGTAAAGCGGATAAATCTGGTAAAATGATTTTGGATACGGGTATTTACTACAACGATGTTTTATCAAAGTATTGCATTACTGAAAGAACTAGCGAGATAAGTGAAGTAGAAATATATAAAAAAGTATATGCAACAACAACATTAAAAGATCTGGCAATGGTAATCCTGGAGATAAGTCGAGATGGGATAATATCAGATAACAACAAACAATACGATGCATTAGTAATGGTACATCAGTGCATCAACTTCAGTCTAGCTATACCGAATACATTAATGCGTGGGTATGGAATACGAGCACAGGCAACGATGTTGGGTGTACAAAATGATATATTAAAAGTAATAAGTATGTAGAGCATGTAGGTGTACGTAAGGGTACGTAAGGGTGTCCAACGATTCAAAGTGTGGGTAACGGTGGTGGATTGGTGGTGATGTGAGTGTAAATTGATATGATATGTGGAAAGCAGTAGGGATGGTATGTGGAGTGGTGGAGGCGTGTCGCTAACCCATTCACACACCACCCAACCACTCTTCGAAATCTCTAAAAATATATACGAACCACACATGAACAAGGCATTATCCACAACCTACCCACAATAAAATTGAAGTATACTCTATTGCTACATGTGAACATTCTTTTTATTCACAATGTTTGGCGCCTCCAAATGTGAATAATGCAATACCCGCTACTTCGCGCGAGACCGAATATTTCATGTCCTGTTGTTAAATGCTTATGCGATAGGACTTGGAGGCACCGGCAATTGTTCGTATATTTACACCTAATAAAAAAATAAAGGTTATGAGCAAGTCAAGCGAAATGTATAGTAAGTATGGAGTGGAGAAAGCAACAGCAATGCTATGTAAATCCGAAGATAATGATTGCGTTGTTAGAGCGGTTATGAATGCATTTCAGGTTGATTATTTAGATGCACATAATTTTTGTGAAAACAAATTGCTACGCCAATACAAGATGGGAACATACGTTGATAGGTATTTACCTTACATCCACACCGCATTTAATAAGTCTGTTGTGAGACTGGGTGTTACACGTGGACTTAAGCATAAGGTTAAAGTATTCAACAGCCTTTTTTATAGAACTGCTACTAGTACTCAGATTAAACAAATACCAATGAAGGTAGGGGAGTTTGTTAAGGCAAACCCAACCGGGAATTTTTTAATCACAGTAAGAGGTCATGCGATATCGCTCGTAAACGGTGTAATATTAGGTAACAGTGGCGATGGATTGAAAGTAAATAGAGAAATAATTTCAGCATATAAAATTAACTAAATAAATAATATTATGATACATGAATTTAACAAGTGGATGCAACGGATTGGAAATGTTTATTACTCCGATAATAATAGAATGGCCGAGGCGTTTATACGTTTAGAGCAAACACCATTACCGCATGAAAATATTATTAAGAATAAATGCGAATAAACTTGGTTGAGCCAAATGCTGTTCGTATATTTACACCTAATAAGAAAATAAAGGTTATGAAAAAATATAAAATACAAGTTACAAAAAATAGTAAGGAATGGTATAACTTAGAAGGTCAACTTCATAGAGAAGATGGCCCTGCTGTTGAGTATAAAAATGGAGATAAATCCTACTATATGAATGGTAAGCGTCATAGAGAAGACGGTCCTGCTATGGAGTATGTAGATGGATATAAATCCTACTACATTAATGGTAATCGCCATAGGGAAGATGGTCCCTCTGTTGAGTATGCAGGTGGAGATAAATCCTACTATATTAATGGTATCTATTTAACCGAACAAGAATTCAACGATAGAAATAAATCATGTGAAGGTAGGGTGGGAAAAATTGATGGTGTAAAGTATAAATTATCTAAAATATAAGTTATGAAAGAGTATAAAGTAATAGTAACAGAATATAATACAACATGGCGCAACTTAGAAGGTCAACTTCATAGAGAAGATGGACCTGCTGTTGAGGATGTAGATGGGTATAAAGCTTATTACATTAATGATAAACTTCATAGGGTAGATGGTCCTGCTGTTGAGCATATAGATGGATCTAAATCTTACTTCATTAATGGCCAACGTCATAGAGAAGATGGACCTGCGAGGGAGTGGGAAAATGGAGATAAAGTTTATTACATTAACCATAAATTATTAACCGAAGAAGAGTTTAATAGTAGAACTAAAACTTGTGAAAATAAGGTGATAGAGATTGATGGTGTAAAATATAAATTATCTAAAATATAAATGTTATGAAATTCAAACAATTAAATACATCTCAAGATATGTTAAGTCTTAACCCATTACCAACACCATTATCGTTTAAGAAGATAGCAGATACTATGGATGAAGGAGATGTAATGTCGTTTAGATATAATTCCACTGACTATGAGATGGAAATATTTCTAGTATCTAGTAATAAAAAATATATGCATGTAAAAACCCTACATAAAATAAATTCATTAAGAGGAACTATGAATGTGGGTGACATCAGCAAAACATATATTAAAATGTTTACACACAACATGATGGGCATTAAATCGAAAGCTAAAATACCGGTGGGCGAGATTACCGATATTACGATAACAATAAAAAATCTAAGGTGGTAATGCATGCGGATGGACGTGAGTACTGAGGCGGTACTTACGCCTTATGTATTACGGGAGTGTAACGTACTGGGACGGTTATATCGTGGGCGGGCGGTACGGCGTATGCTGTATATATCCATGCGCGCTGCTGTCCGTATATAACGCGGCGTGCGTAGAAAATGGTGGATGGTGACAAATCTATCTCGTACAACTTTACACCCCCGGGAAGTATATACAAATATACTACACTCCCCACATTCTAAACCGCGCATTAGCGTTTGGTAAAAATCCAAAACCCAATCAATTCAGAATACCCAAAAAATCTCTCTCAAAAAATTTTTACGTAAGGAGAAACGGCCGTATCACCTTGTGTATACTTATTTGTTCAATTGGGTTATAGATGTAAAACCATTCCAAAGTGGTTGTTTTGAAATTTCCATTAAATCTACTTCTATATCTTCACTATCCAAAGTTATTTCAGAGATGGTTCCACCTTTTGTTTTATATTTTATCAGATATTTAGGTAGGATATTAGAATTATCAACCCATTTCCAACCTAAAAGCAACCTACAAAATAGTCGATTAATGGCATTTGGTTTTGTACCTATATAAAATTCTAATTTCACACCTTCTCTATTACCTATTACATAACCCCCAGCGTGTGTGTGTATATTTCTTGCTACAAATCCTAACATATTATATTGTGGTTTATTTATTACTTTAAACGTGATAATGTGAAATTTATCGACGTGATTTGTTCAAAAATGTTTTCAAACGCTGTTGAATTCATTTTATCCGTAGCATTCACGGCATTTTTTTGATTATCCAAGAGTGTGTGGATGTGACTAATTTTTTCTTCTAACGAGTGCATAATTTTAGCATCATTTTCCTCATATTTCTCAATAGAATGCTCGATATCCTCCAGTCTACTTATGATGTCAACGATATGTTTTTCTACATCGTTAAATCCCGTAGATGACGTAGAATTACCATTGTATATGTTGGTTTTTGAACCGAAAAACTTATAGTAAACGATAATAGCTAAGTTTACCTCTAAAATAAATAAAACTGTTAGTAAAATGGCTGTGTAAGTGATAGTAATCATAATTTTGTTGTTTTAAATTGTTTGGTTAATAATGTCGTGCTGTGTTAATTCTTTAATATAAACTCCTTTATTGAAAAATGCTATTGTAGGGTAATATTTAATTACACCTGGTAAAAATTTGCAACTCTTAACGTGTTTTAGGGAATCCACTATTATTATTGTGTGAATATTTTCTAATTTACGTAAATGTGGTAGGAGTTTTCTACAAGCCCCACACCCATCGGATTTAAACATCACTATTAGGTTATCCATTCCCACGTAATGTTCTAAATCATCACCCTGTAATTCTATTATATCATTCATATTGATAATATATGACTTTATTTTAGATAAACCACATTATTTTGGTGAGATTGTGTATATATGTATTTATTTATTAAGGGAGCGTTAGCAAGTTAGTTTAAGGTTTTTTTATTTTTATATCTTTAATAATAATGTGTATAATACTTGGTTTCTCCGGTAATATTTCGTATATTCACATGTTCGAATGGTATGAGCTATTAAAACACCAACAAATAAATATTTTGAAAGTCAAATAGAAGAATAAAAATACATGCAACTATTTAGTGAGTATTTAATTAAACAAACTTATGGTTGATTACAATATACTTCTGGGGGGAGTTATAAAACCCAAACAAAATTATTATGGAAAAATCTAAATTATTTCAGTACGCTATCTTGTGGCATCCTACGGAAAAACAAGTAAAAGATGATGGATTAAAATCAAAGATTTTAGTTGATTTATCATCTATTTTGGCTTTAGATCAAAAAACCGCAACAATGTCAGCAGCAATGGAAATTTCTGGTGGAATGAAAAATCAATTAGATCAAATAGAAATTATTATTCGCCCTTTTTAGAAGAGATTATTGTGTATGGTAATTCAATAACAACAAATACATCATCACCTGTGGGTGGTTATTCAAATACGTTATTGAGCAATAATCTTTTTTCACAAATTACCACTAACGGTATTTTAGGGACAACTACTTCGGGAACATCTCTTACTTCGGGGGCAAACCATTATGCCGGAACACCTTATGATTCAGGAACTTCTCAAGGTTTTGTAAGAGGTTCTAACAATTGGTAGTATTCCTAATGTATTAGTAAGACTTCAAACTTATTAAAAGGAATAAATTTATGTTATGGTGTGGTAGTTCTACTTTATTTTTAATACCATACCCTCTAACATTCCTACTTAAAAATTATCAATAATAATGCATAGGAGACTTGGCTTCCCCGGCAATATTTCGTATATTCACGTGTTCGAATGGTTCGAGACATTAATAATTAAAAATAAAGGTTTATGTTGGATTACAAAAGCAATGAGTTCAAAAGTTTAGAAGAGTTAAAGAAAATAGCTCCTAGTATTTTCACAAAGTCCGGATCCTCTGATACTTCCGAAAAGTATACTCACATTCCAACTAATAAAGTGATTGGAGATATGGAATTATTAGGATGGCGTGTTGTAGATGCTAAACAAGTAGCTGCAAGAACACAAGCTACTATGGGATTTCAAAAACATTTAGTTGTTTTTAGAAATGCTGATGTTGTAATTAGTGGAGAGGATGGAGATACTGTTTACCCTCAAATATTACTTACTAACTCACATGATGGTAAAAATTCATTTAAATTTACTGCGGGTTTATTTAGAATGATTTGTGAGAATGGTTTAGTTATATCAACCGAAACCTTCGAAGATATTAAGGTTCGTCATATGGGATACGATTTCGAAACACTACAAGGTGTTATTAAAGAGATGGTTTTAAAGTTGCCTTTAACTGTTGATTCAATGAACAAAATGAAAGAAATTGAATTATCTGAGGATCAGATGTTTGATCTAGCGAAATCATTTTTAGACATAAGAATTGAAGGATCTAGCAATTCATTTAATGATTCCGCTATTTATGATGTTTTAATACCTCAAAGAAATGCTGATGAAGGAATGGGATTATGGGAAGTTTTTAATAGAGTTCAAGAGAATATTATTGAAGGAAATTTTAAATATAATACCTCCAATGGTAAAACCCGTCAAGCTCGAGTTATTAAGAATTTTAAGCAAGATCATGATTTGAATAAAAAATTATTTTCAAGAGCTTTAGAATTTGTAGTATAATGAATAATTTTAAGTATATATTATTATTATGTATCTTTGGGGCGTGTAGCCCCGAAGATATTAATGAATCAGTTTGTGTAGATGGGTTATGCAATTCTGAATTCTATATAGATACATCAGTTCAACCTAATACTTATCAAGATGTTAATGGATATTGGCATGTTTTTTATTATGGGTTAGGATATTTCACAATTCAGGGGGAATTAGATGAAATCAATGCAGAAATTAACGGTATTCCCTTAATTGAAACACAGTATGATTCTGATTATTGGGTAGTGTTTGATAGTATTAATTTTAAAGTACCTACCTACTCAGTACTAAGTTGGTTTACAGGAGGCGATTTTAATACTCCAATTTCTATAGGAAATATTGAATATACTTTATCAGATATAGCACAAATAAGTCCTCCTTTAAATATTTCGGGGTATCAAATTCCTAAACATTTTTGTTGGGAGTGCCCCTATGCTGAGAGTTTATTAGGTACATACAGTAAATATAATTATAAACCTAGACAGCAAATATTTTTGGATAATGAGATGATAGGTGATACTTTACAGATATTTATAAAAACTACTTTTAATAATGATATAGGTCCTAGGGAAGTTATAGAAAAATCATTTAAAATAGTAGTGGATTGAAACCTTGCCTACTCCATATGCCATAATGACACATAATAACACGTGTTTTAACGTGTTTTAACGCGTAAATACTCGTATGTGCCATATATAGCATCTTAAAATAATATTACGTTAAATTACAGTATAATTTTTTTAAAACATATATAATGGGAAAAATAATAGTAATGAAGAAAACCATTGATTGGCTTGTAATGAGCAAACAATTTGAGGCTGTTGATAATTTAATGGGAGCGGGTTTAGATTGGCAAACTATAAACATGGAAGATGAATCAATATATTATAAATTAAATTAAATGAACAAAAGAAAGCCGAGAGTAATACCAACAGTTAAGCCAACTGACAGAGTTAACCTAAATGAAGAATTATATCTATCCAAACCATCTTCTGATGGTAGAGATGTATTAATTAATGTCTTAATGTCTACTATTAAAGTGATGGAGGAAATGTGGGATTACCACCCATCTAACCCAAATAAAATAGATATAATAAGTGAATATTCAAAATTAGAAATAATCAGGGAAGACCTTGAAAAATATTTGGATGCGATGGATATCTAATGTATATTTATAATCATGATAGATGCCAATAAAATTTTTGACCTATTTTCTGAGGGTTCAGATATTAAAAACAGACTACTTGAAGATTTAATAGAAGACCCATTAACTAAAATAGGTATGTTTGTTAAATTAATACAAAACCACGAAATATTTTATAGGAAATTAAGTCAGTTTTTATCAAAAGATAATCCTGATTATGATGTTGAACAAACTAAAACATCATCCAGTTTTGCGGTTTATAATAGAGCTTGGTTTTATATAAAGCAAATTGATTTAAAAAATAAAGACCACTTAGAAGCAATATTAAAATTTAAAAGTGAACCCCTCTTAGATACTTTAAGTAAAGCACTTCAATATTTTGAGAATACAGAGCAATATATAATATGCGCTCAATTGCTAACTATAATAAATCTTAAAAAAAATATATAAAATAACTAGGATATTAGAGAAACTTTACATACCTTTGCTATACCGAAATATTAGAAAATAAGGGTTAAGAAGATAGGGAATAAGGGAATAAGGGAATAAGGGTTAAGGGAATAAGGGAATAAGGGTTAAGGAGATAGGGAATGGGGGAACAACCTTACCATTTTATGTACACTTATTTTCCATTTCAATATTTATAATTAAAACATGTACACATTATACAAAGATAAGTCTGAAATTTTCGAATGTAAAGTAATGGTAGAGGGGGCTGATTTAAAAAATGCCCAAGCTAGATTAATATTAGAAAATGATGAATATTCATTATTATTTAAAGGTAATATAGATTCTGATGGTAAATGTTCTATAGATATCAGACAACTAAAATTTTTATCTGAGAACCTTAAAGGTAAAATGAAATTAGAAGTTATAGTGGATAATGATACTTATTTTATACCTTATGAAGATGACTTTATAGTAGATGTAAGTAAAAAAGTAAGAGTAGAGGTAATACAAACAACTTCACCCTTAATTAGTGATAAAAAAGTTGTAGTAAAAGTTAATAACCCTAACAAACTTATTAAGTCTCCTAAGATTTTAAATACTTTACCTATATTTGAAATTGCGATTAAAGAAGCATATGATGCTATAAACGATGATACTATTAAGAATTTAAAACCCTTGGTTAAAAAGTTTTTAATAAAAGAAATGTTACAAGAAGTAATTGATAAATATAAAATACCATCATCAGATATAAGTAAATTTAATAGAGGGATAATACAGGAAATCAGAAAAAATAAGTTATAACACATGGAAAATAATTTAGAATTTGAAAATATACAAGATACATATCAGAGACTAATACAAGTTGTTGATAATATATTATATGATGGGAGTGGAAACTTATTAGAACTATCCCTAAATAGTATTGAAAACTTAGAAGCCTACATAATATATAAGGCAAATACCCAAATGCTTAATCAAATAAATTTTATTAATCTAAGAAATGAAATATGGATTTAACAATACCAGAAGCAATAATAGCCTTAGAAACAACTAACGCAGAATTATTAGCCAGCGTTAATATATCTAAAAATAATATTGATAGTAGAATAGCAGAAGCCGTGGTTTTATCTGAAAATAAAGCTATTGAACCCTTGTTTGGGGTTGTAACTAATCAGTTGATTACTCAAACCCTATTAATAAATTTAATAACATTATAAAATATGCCAACTACAGAAGAACTTTTATTAGCCATATCTAATGCCGCAACAGCACAAACCTTAGCTGTAGCAGCTTCAAAAACTTCAGTTGATAACTTAACTGATAGTTATGTTGATACTAAAAATAAAGTTGATAATGAGCTTAATAATGTAGATAACACTTCAGATTCATCCAAACCTCTAAGTGAGGCAGATATATTAGCTTTAAATTTAAAAGTAAATATTAGTGATTTATCTACTATAAATGGTCAATCTATTGTTGGTGGGAGTCCTTTAGTTATAGCAAGAAGTCTAACTGAATTAGAAACTTTACCCTATGAAGATAGAGGGGCATTAAGGACTCCCATCCCTCCATTACCTTCTTCGGATGATTCTGTTATAGTTGAGGGAATTGGACTTTTAATTTTTGTAGATTCCTTTACGGAACCAGATGATGATGAAACCTCTTTTATAGCTGTTGATCCCGTAAGTCTTTTACCTATTGGACAATGGCTTTTAAATCTGGCGGCACCTGATCTAGCGGATTCATGGGCTACGGATGAAAGACATCTTAGAGATGAACTAGATGAGGATGAAATAAGTAGACTTAGCATGTTTTTTACAACAAAATAAATATTATATAAATTAAAACTATTATGAGATTAACAACAAGAAGATTATTAAATGCTATTAAATCTACATCGGTACTAGGCGTGGAATTAGAAGAAAGATTAGCTGATGAAGGAACTACCTCGGGTTTTCTTGAAGCGTTAGCTATGCGAAGTGAAACTAGAAGTTTAGCCGCAAGTCCTACTGCATTAGCAGCTATAATTTCAAGTGCTAGAGCAACTAATTCTATTTTTGCAGCCGCTAGTATAAATAATTCTACTGCTGCTCAAGCTGTAGTATTAAGTCCGCTAGCAATGAGTATGGTTTCAAATTCATTACCTGCTTTAATTACGGTAATAGAAAACTCAATTTCCTGGAAGTTATTTTATGAAAGTTCATTTTATGAAAATAATATAGTAACCATAACAGCATTGTTTGCGGGTAGAAATCCTAGTAATTATAGTTCTATGAATTCCTTAATTGCGGACGTTGTGGCTATGGCTGAAATCTCAATAAGTAATAGGGCAATGATGGCTATTGTTCAAAGTGCACCAACAATGGCTATTGTAGTACAAAGTACAAATGCAATGGAAAATATTGCAACATCATCTGGGGCCATGAATATATTTGCAAACTCTGATTTAAGTATGAATTTACTATCACAAAGCCCAATAGCTTTATCTCAAGTAACTAATGAAGCTAGGCAAATAGTATCATCCATACCCTCTGCTATTAAAATAGTTTCATCATATTCTGCAGTTTGGTTAGGTTTAATTAGTAATTCATCCACTTTAGAATCAAATTTATTTAATATAATAACAGGTATAGCGGATCTAGATAAAGCCCTATATTTTAATTCAGTTGAAAATATATTTGATGATGGGGATGCTATGGCTAAAATAGCAAATATTCTACCTATTATGCAAGCTATTGTAGGTGTGCCTTCGGCATTAACTTTATTAACTAATAGCCCAAATTTAGGAATAGCTCTAGCTAACCCTATTACCGTTGGAGTATTAGCAAATGATACGCCCACACTAGTATCTCTTATTCAAAATACAACAGCATTTCCACTATTATTAGCAAGCTCTGCTGCTAAAGCAGCTATATTTTCTTCAACCGCTGCTATTGATGCCATAGCGGGAAGTTCGGAAGCTATATCAACTTTAACTGCACTTAAACTAACAAAAATTGCACCAGCTTTACCAGATGCTCTACCAGCCGTCTTCCAGACATATGGAATACCAGGGAAAACTTTAATACTTACAGTAGTAGCTAACTCGATTGTAGCAACGTTTGTAGAATTTGAATTTAACGGAACACCTCAATTCGGTTCGAATGCGGGGGCAGTTATCCAAACACCAGGAACTTCATTATCATCAGGACCTGTTGCACATATTGCGGCCTATACAGATTTAACATGGAATGTACGAGCCATTGCCGCAACAGCGGGTGCTCAACCTACTATTACTTATGTAGATTTTAATTAATATATGCCTTTTAATGAAACTAAGGTTCCTCACAAATGGAGTAATGCCCCTGTAATATGGGGTAATAACCCCTTCATATGGAGTGATGTCTTTTACATAATAAAAGAAATTATTAATGGGGGGTCTTACCAAGAGGGTTTTGGGGCGTTATCTAAAGAAAAAAAGGAGAAATTTATTAAAGTGGTTTTAACTTTAAAGGGTATTAAATACGAAGATAAAAAGACAAAATTTAAAAAATATAAAGTAACCGTTAAAGATATAGAAATGGTTATAAAAGAAGTAAAAGTAAGAATGTTAGAAAATAAAATCTAAAATAACTAGGATATTAAAGAAACTTTACGTACCTTTACTGTATAATAAAATAATAAAAACAATAACTATGAGAAACAAAAATTTATTTGAGAAAAAATTATTACAAATATCATCAACTCTAATAGAGCTTAAACGTATGACTAGTGATTCTAGAGAATCCGTTTCAAGTTTTATTAAAAAAATTGAATCTACCGAAGGGGTTGTTGAGGATTTACAATCAATGGTTGAGCAGGATAATACAATTAGTTAAATTAAAAATAATAAGTTATGATATTCACACCAGAACAAATCCAATCTAATTGGGAAGAATTTTTAGGCAATATTTCAAACTATATAGCAGAGCCTAGACAACAAAAATTACTTGACTTTTATAAAAAATTTGAAGACCGTGTAATACTAATGCCCGCGGCCAATCATAAAAAATATCATTCGGCATTTCCTGGAGGATATGTTGACCATGTCAATAGGGTTGTTAGGGGAGCATTAGCCACATCTGATATGTGGGAGAGTTTTGGTTGTAATATGTCTACCTTTACTAAGGAAGAATTAGTATTTTCAGCAATAAATCATGATCTGGGTAAAATGGGTTCCGAGGAACATGAAGCATATATACCTCAGACAGATAAATGGCGTAAAGAAAAATTGGAGGAAGATTATACTTTTAATACAGCTTTACCATTTGCATCGGTTCCAGATAGAGGATTATTTTTACTACAACAGCATGATGTTAAATATAGCTTTAATGAGATGGTAGCAATCCAAACCCATGATGGAATATATGACCCCGCTAATGAAAAATATCTAAAGGGATTTATGCCAGAAACCAAACCTCGTACATCTTTACCTTTCATTTTACACCAAGCAGATATGATGGCTGCAAGGATTGAATTTGAAATTGAATGGTTGCCTAAATTTTCTAAGCAGGAGAAAAAGGTTTTAAATAAACCCGAACAATCTAAACAAACCAACCCAACAATTAAAACTAAAGCTTTTAGTAAGGTAGGTAGTGTAGGGTTAATGAATATGTTAGATACTATCACATAACTTATTAAAAATAATGTGGATACGTCAAATAGGGGTTGTATGTTATCGGTAGAACATAACCCCCTTATAAACAAATATCATTTGTCAATGTAAGATTAAAAAGCATTAAATACTTATGATACTTAAAATAGTTATTATATTAGGTGTATTGGTCGTTATCTTAGGATATACGACCTTTAACTTATTCCGAAAATACGGCAAATTAATGGACATTGTAATATCCCAAAATAAATTTCTTAATAAAATAGAAGAAAATATTACATCCAGTAATAACCGTTTAAAAAAAATAGATGAAAAAGGATCTTTTGAAAGCGATGATGAAATAGGTTGGTTTTTCAATGAGATTAAAGATATTCAAAATAATTTATTACAGTTTAGAAAAAGTTAATAATGGAGGAAATAAAAAAAACACGCAAACCTAAGAGCAAAAACTACTTCACCCAGGATACTGAAAATGCTATTGTATTATATAATAATACTGAGTGTTCTGATATGAGAAGTAGAATATACGATAAAGAAATCCACTATGCATTCTTTAAACTTACTCAAAATATCATTCATACTTTTAAATTTTACCACACTGAAGTAGAAAATTTAGAACACCTACAACATGAGATAATTATTTTTCTTTTATCAAAGATCCATAAATTTGACCCAACACGAGGTACTAAGGCGTATTCCTATTTTGGTACTATAGTAAAACGTTGGTTAATATTGTATACCACTAAGAATTATTCTAAAAAGATAAAAAAAGTACCTATCGATATATTAATGGATGAAAACTCGACCCATACTTGTAAAATTGGTGACGAAGAAGTCAAAACAGATCTTGACAAATATATTGAAATCTATTTGGAGCATGTTACTAAAAATATTTATACATTTTTCCCAAAAAAGAATGATGCTCAAATTGCGGATGCTATATTAGAATTATTTCGTAAAAGAGAAATTATTGAGATATTTAACAAAAAAGCACTTTATATATACATTCGTGAGATAGTTGATGTAAAAACTCCTAAAATTACCAAAATAGCTAATAAGTTACACGTTATTTTTAAACAACAATACATACCTTTTTTAGAAAATGGGTATGCTAAATTCTAATTCCTTTCTACTTTCATATTTATAATAAAAATTATGGGAGCATTAGACAGCGTTATATTTGGTGATAAAAAATTCTCAGATATATTAAGTGAAATATATAATAATCAAAAATCCAAACAACAACAAATTGGGGGGCTTATTTCAGAATTAAAACCTCTTATTAAAGACATAGGAGATGCAACTCTACTTGTACCCCTTATTAAAGAATATATGGAAATAGGTGTTCGTAATGATGAACAGCTAATCAAAATGGCTACTATTATACAACGTGTAGTTAACAATTCAAGCAGCGATGATGCCTCAGGTATAACAGATGCTGAAAAAGATCAATTAATGGCTGAACTTGATAAACTTAATGAAAATTACGAAGCCAATAAAGATAAATAATGTTAAAAACAGGCATATCATATTTAAATAACTCGGCCACATCCAATATGGACAACTCACAGTTGTCTAACCTTAATAGTGGTGATTTTATTGTAGCTCGAGTACTTGATATCTCTATAAATAGCGACTCAGAAATATTTTCTATTACAGGGGGGTGGAGTGGGATTGGCTCTATAAAATTTCAACAAATTACTAAATCACTTTTACCTTCTACTAAAAGTCAGGAAAATACTACCTTTGCAACTCCTTGTAATGGACAATTTAAATCTTTTCCACTAGTAAATGAAATGGTACTTATTTTTAAAGGACCTTCTACTAAAAATACTCAAACTACCAACACTAAAACTTTTTACTATCTAAATACTTTTTCGCTTTGGAATAACCAACATGCAAACCCCTTCCCTGATGTGTATTTTAATGATATAACATTATCACCTTCTATGAATAAGAGTAATGCTGATATACAAGCAGGTAGTGTGAGAAAAATATCAAAATCCATAACATCAATAAATCTAAATGGTAATAGTGGGGGTAAGTTCATAGAAAAAGGGAACATTCACCCTATTTTACCTTTTGCGGGGGATAGTATATTTGAAGGTAGATTTGGTAATAGTATTAGATTAGGAAGTACTTCCAACAATAACGGACTACAAAACAACTGGTCGTCTGCAGGAGAAAATGGTGACCCCATTACTATATTTAAAAATGGTCAATCCCCTTTTAATAATTCAAAAGGATTTGAACATATAGTTGAAAATATAAATACTGATCCTTCATCGATGTATTTAACTTCTACCCAAAAAATACCTATTAGAGTTGCAACGGCAACACAAAACGTAGGTGAAGGAGTTACTATACCCTTTAATAATTTAATATCACAAACCCCTATATCCCCACAATCTTTTAACACACCTCAAATAATACTAAATTCAGAAAGGCTTTTATTCAATACAACAGTTGATAGTATAATATTTTCAGCTCAAAAATCGTTTATTGCAGAATCTAAAGAAGATATGGGGTTAAAATCCTTAAAGGGTAACGTAACTTTAGTAGCTGATAAGGGTGTTGTATCTTTAGGTAAAAAAGATGCAAATCAATCCTCTATTAGAGGTGATGACTTTGCTATTCAATTTGATGCTCTTGTAGGTACGTTAAAAAATCTATGCTTAGCTCTATCTAAAGAATCATCAACTCCTATTGCTGCATCCGCTTCAGAACTATTAATAAAAACTTTAGAGGGGATACAGCAAGCAACACCTAATTTTTTGTCTAAACAAGTAAAACTTAATTAACATGGCTATTTTTACAGAAAACATGCTACTTGATTTAGGGAAATTATTCTTAAAGACACAACAAGGTCAAAATCTTATAGCAAAATCCGAAGGGATTAATAGTGATGTAAAATCATACAAGGCATCGGCCGAGGTTTTAAAAAAATATGTTCCTGAGATGCAAACCTTTACTACAACTGGTAGGGTATATGATAAACAAACAGGTCTTCCCTTAAAGGGTATTGAAGTAAAACCTCAATTTACTTTATATCCTGTAATTCGAGTAAAAAGAACAGCTGAGGAACTACTTGAAAAGAAAAATGCAAATAAAGGAGAATATAAATTTATAAAAGATAACAATTCCCCCAATTTTACTAAAACAGATGAAGAAGGTAGATTTGAAATTCAATTTTCAATACCCACTCTACCCTCACTAGGTAATAAATCACTAGTTAAACCAACTATTTTTTATAATGAAAAGGAATATGCACCTGCTATACAAAGTTTAATAAATGGTGATAACGAAATACCCCAAGAATTACCCATATTTGGTTTAATAAATCTAGATTTAGCCTCAAAACAATCATTAAGACAAATAGAAGAGGAACTTGCATCTGTATCTGAAAAAGCTGCAAACACCGCTTTGGATGCTACTGAACTATTAATAAATGCAACCAGACGTAAAGTAATGGGTATGGCTACTGTTATACAAACTAAATTATTCCCATTAGCTTTTCAATTAATGATTCTATTTGGTATAGCTAAAATCGAGCAGGCTTCTAATAATCAAGAAACTTGTCCTAGTGGTGAAGTATTAAAAAGCATAATTAAAAGAAGAAATAGTGTAGTACGACAATTAAATAACATATATAGTGTTATTATAGCTAATACTCTTTTAGCGGGTTTATTATTATATTTGAGTACTTTATTAAAACAATCACAAATATTAATTTCATCTATCCCAATTCCCTTAGGAGCACCTGTAGGGGTAGGTGTACCTTACTCAGTAGTAGCTAAGCTAGAAGATATAAAAAAACAAATCGACAAATTAATAAATATAGCAGATAATACTAAAAAAGCTTTGTTAATTTCTTTAGTCTTTTTAATAATATCTTTATTGTTAATTTTAAAATATTTAAAAGCAATTGATGGGTTAATAGATAAATGTACTATAGAACCTAATAGTGGGGAAACCATGATAGAATTAAATGCTGAATTACTAGCATTATCCAGTTTACAAGCGGAGCAAGGAAATCCTGTTATTACTAAAGTAAATGGGTTTATTATGTCTGTGCAGGTAGTTGATAAATCTAATGTTGACGATTATTTTAGAAGACAAGCAATAGCTAAAAACTCTCAGGGTATTACCATATTAAAAGGAGAACCTTCATTTAGTGCCGGAGATCAAATATTAATAGACGAATTAGTATTTTATATTCAACAAAACAATTTAAAAGCAGATTAATTTAATATTTATAATTATATGAAACTAAGTCAATTAAAACAAATAGTAAAAGAAGCCGTAAAAGAGGCAATACAGGAAGAAATGAAAGACATTTTATTGGAAGCAGTACGTTCTTCTAAACAAACAATTTATGAAAACCAAATGTCTACACCTACAACAAATGTAGTGGCACCAATATCTAACAATTATGAATCATATTCACCACTCCCTGAAACCGATAGATTGAAACTAAGAGAAAACATGATGAGTGTACTGGATGGAATGAGACCAGGAGCTAACGGTACTCTAAATGCCACTACCTCAAACATTCAACCTTTACAAATGGTAGGAAGTATGGATACTACAAGCCCAAATGGTCAATTACCTCAAGGAGATGTATCTATGGAAATGATTAATAATATAATGCAAGGAAAAATATAATATATGGCATTTGGGGCAATACAACAATTTCCAAACGATACCCAACCTAGAGTAGGGATAGGAGTTAATATACCATTTAATGAAGGTGGAGTATTCACCCCTAATTACCTAACATCTACCTCTATTAAAAATAACTTAATAAACTATTTTTTAACAAATCCGGGAGAAAGACCGGGTAACCCATCATTTGGGGGAGGTTTAAGAGCATTTATTTTTGAGCAAATAGTAAGTGAAAATATAGATTTTTTAAGGGAGGATATTTCAACTAAAGTTGGAATGAAATTCCCAAATATAGTAATTAATAACTTAGATGTATTACGTTCTGAAGATAGTAATACTATAACAGTACAATTATCTTATATTGTAGTAAACACATCTATTAGAGATGAAATAGTATTAAATTTCGCATAATGGCAACAAAAAGAAATATAAATTACATAAATAAAGAGTTCTCAGAATTTAGGTCTCAGCTTATTAATTATTCGCAAACCTATTTTCCAACAACCTATACTGACTTTACAGACTCCTCACCAGGAATGATGTTTATAGAACAAGCTGCTTATGTTAGTGATGTTTTATCTTTTTACTTGGATAATCAAGTCCAAGAAAATTTTATGCAATATGTAAGGCAAAGTGATAATTTATATGATTTAGCCTATATGTACGGTTATAAACCTAAAGTAACAGGTTTAGCCGAAACTACAATGGAATTTTTTCAACAACTCCCTTCTATACAGGTAGGAAATGTTTTCCAACCTGATTATAACTACTGTGTTAATATACCTAGTAATACTGTCATTACAACCCAAACAGCATCCCCTATAAGTTTTACAATAGAAGATCCTGTAAACTTCTCAGTATCTAGCTCAAATGATACTACGGAAGTGTCAGTGGCTCAGATGAATGATAGTCAACCCCTATATTATCTATTAAGAAAAACAAGAAAAGGATTTTCTGGGAAAATTAATACTGAAAGTTTCAGTTTTTCGGCACCACAAGAATTTCAAACTATAACTTTATCATCCCCTAATATAGCGGGAATTGTAGATGTGATAGATTCAGAGGGTAATAAGTGGTATGAAGTAGACTACTTAGCTCAAGATTTAGTATATGATAGTTTAAGAAATACTAATATTAATAGTCCTAAAACTTCTGAGGATACTGATACTCCATTTTTACTACAAACTAAAAATGTACAAAATAGATTTGCAACTCGTTTTCTATCTTCTACTCAATTACAAATACAATTTGGGTCAGGTAACCCTTTAAACACCACTGAAGATGTTATTCCTAATTCTATGAATGTAGGCTTAGGTTTGCCTTTCGAACAGAATAAACTAACGGCTGCTTACAGCCCCACTAATTTTATATTTACAAATACCTACGGTGTATCACCTACTAATACAACCTTAACAATCAGATATTATACTGGAGGTGGGGTTGTTTCGAATGTGTTATCAAATTCCGTTAATTTATTAAATAAAAATGATATTACCTTTAATAAAAGAGGATTAAATTCTAATACTTCAAACTATATATTTAATACCATAGCTGCTAATAATGTAGTAGCGGCGAGTGGGGGGCAAGATGGAGATACAATTGAAGAAATTAGACAGAATTCTATTTCTCAATTCTCTACACAAATGAGAAATGTAACTCGAGATGACTATTTAGTAAGAGCATTAAGTATGCCTTCAAAATATGGTGTAGTATCTAAAGCTTTAACTCAAAAACCTAATGCTGAAAGCTCTAATACTACTTTAGAACTATATGTTTTAACTAATGATTTAAATAACAAATTAACAATTTCCTCTAATTCACTAAAAGAAAATCTTCGTACTTATATTAATCAATACCGAATGATTGGCGATACTATAAGCATTAAAGATGCTTTTATAATTAATTTTGGAATTCAATTTGAAATAATAACATATCCTAATTTTAATAATAATGAAGTGATTGAGAGGTGTATATCATCTTTACAAGATTATTTCCAAATAGATAAATGGCAAATTAACCAACCCATAATTTTATCTAGTCTTTTTGTATTACTAGATTCACTAGAAGGAGTACAAACGGTTAGAACAATTACAGTTGAGAACATAGCAGGAACACTATCTGGATATTCACCTTGGGCTTATGATATGGATGGTGCTAATCAAAATGGTACTATATTCCCATCTCTAGACCCTAGCATATTTGAATTAAAATATCCTAACACTGACATTAAAGGAAGAGTAGTAAACATATAATTATGGCTGTATACAAATTATTTCCCTCACAAGATGCTTCTATATATAGTGGTAATCCTTCTATGAACACCGGACTTGATCCTATTTTAGATGTAGCTAACTACGTTACAGATATAAACCCTGTATCCAGAGTAGCAAGATCTTTAGTTAAGTTTGATCAATCCGAAATAGAAGATGTGATTGATTCAATATCTAAGGTAACAGGTTCTTGGGATAACTGGTCAGGAAGTTTAAAATTAAATGTAGCTAAGGCAACTAATGTTATTTTAGAATCAAAAATTGAAGTATACCCCATATCAGGCTCATGGAATAATGGTTCTGGGCAACATATGGATAATCCCGTTAATCATACAGGAACAAGCTGGGTATTTTCAGATTTTTCAGGTTCAAATAAATGGCCAACTTTAAATCTTCCTCCCTTAGTTACATCCTCTTATTCTGGAAGTAGTAATGCTGGTGGGGGAACCTGGTTTACAGGTTCAGGTGGTTATGATGGGGTTGGTTCTTTAGAATTTACTCAATCTTTTAATTTAAGAAGCAATAAGGATTTAGATATTAATGTAACAGATGCTTTAAAGGTATGGTACTCTTCATCTAAAAATATAAATGAAGGTTTAACTGAAATACCAAATGAAGGGTTTATAATTAAATGGGAAGACAGTAAGGAATTTTCAACAGAAAGATCAATATCCCCCCAATTAAGTTATTACTCTATTGATACTAATACTATTTACCCCCCTCAACTAGAAATAAAATGGGATGATTCTGTTTATGAGACTGGGTCTTTAAGTGTAATAGATACCCCACATTTGTTTGTAGCATTGGACAACAACCCTGGTATATTTTATAGTGAAAGTATAAATAATTTTAGACTAAATGTTCGCCCTGAATTTCCAAAACGTAGTTTTCAAACATCCTCTATTTATACAACTAATTACGCCCTACCATCACAATCTCTTTATGCAATTAAAGATTTAGATACTAATGAATTTGTAATAAATTTTGATAAATCATTTACCAACATTAGTTGTGACTCTACTGGAAGCTTTTTTACTGTTTACATGAGTGGTTTGGAGCCCGAAAGATACTATAGTATATTAATACAGACTAACATAAATGGACAGACCATAGTGATGGATGAAAACTACTACTTTAAAGTAGTTAACGGATAGATATAAAATGGAGAATAATAATAAAATAAATTTAGTACGAGAAGTATATTCAAAAACAGGATATCCTAAAATAATTGATACAAAATTTAATCAGTTAGGGAATATTTCTGTTAATGAACAACTTAATGCTTCAATTACTGTAGATCAATTTTTTGAAACTTACACTCAATTATTTTACGATATCCCCTCTTACGGTAATATAAACTCACATGAATACTTAATCACAACAAGTACAGAATATATTGGTTTTGAAGCAGATAACGCCATTATAAACGCATTACAATCAGAAATAACACAATTAAGAAGAGATTTATTACAATCTCAAATTGATATGGCCGAAACCTTATCAGGAAATAATTTGGGTATTGACCTAAACTCCCTAGAAGATGAAAATCTTCAAGGTAATGCCTTTAAGGAAATTCAATCAAGAATTCAACAATCAACAATAGTTAATTAATGGAAGAATTAAATAGTATAACAATCAATCCTGTAGATCCTACTACATTTGAATATCAAGAATATTTAGATAGGGATATTAATTTAATATCTTCTTCAAGGTTAGATACTACATTCACCCCTACTACTGATTACATAGAGTATTATGTATATGATAATTCGGAGCAATTAATATTTCCTAATCCCAATTCTACTTTAGAAATTTATGACCAAAGAGATTACAATGTATTAAATGGGGATGTTATTTTATTCCCTGATGGTAACTTAGAAGATTTAGGTTTTGATGAAGGTACTTTTTATTCCACATATAATTTTTATAGAAAACAATTAGAATCAGACCAGTTTATTAGGTATTATATCTGTGAAATTAGTAGTGATAGGACTGAAATTAGATTAAAAAGTACGACTATACCTAATGATTTACTTATAAGTTCCTCAAATTCTTTCATAAGATATAGAGATGAAGCTGATTATTTTGTAGATTTTTTACTTAACTTTGGGGGTGACCAACAAGTAATAGCTAATAACTTAAAATTAGACACAGTAACTGAAGTTGATCCTTCTTTATTAGTTAAGTTATATGAACCTTTACCTGCTAATTTTAACTTAAAAGATACTTTATGGGTAGTTGAGGAAATTTCTTCCCCTCAAGCCTATAGTGTAACCTTCCCACCTATAATTTTTGCTCCTAACGATTCTCAAATTATTAAGGGTCCAAATTATAGTATATCAATAACTCAACAAACAGGTGAATCCTCACAGTTATTTAACTATGATACCCTACTAAGTTCAAACGTAACTAGCTCTTCTGATCAACTTAAAAATCTCCTAAGTAGAAAAGAAATAAGTATAAACGTAGATTATAAAAATTATAATAACTTTATTAAATTTAGTTCGGCACAAACCCGCTTAGAAAATTTCTATTATAAAGTAGGATTAATACAATCTACTACGGGTCAGATAGATTCTTTGCCCTTAAATGATGCTTTTTACAGTGCTAGTAAAGCCGAGTTATCAACTAATATTGAAAAAATAATCACAAGTTTTGATGGTTATGAGTATTTTTTATATTACGATAGTGGGTCTGCATCATCATATCCTAAATCTACTACAACCCCTCCTTATATACTAATGCCTTCAGACAGTGTTATAGTAAAAACATGGTTAGGTAGTGCCGACCCCGAAAATTCTTTTTATGGAGGGCAAGCTTTAATAGCCTCAGAGTATGATAATAATAATCAAGATTATTTATACAACACAATACCCGAATATTTAAGGTCTGACCCCAATAACGAAAAATATGAATTATTCGTGGATATGGTGGCTCAACAGTACGATAACACATGGTTATATACTAAGAATATTACCACAAGATTTGACGCGGATAACCGTTTAGATTATGGTATTTCCAAGGATTTAGTAGCGGATGCTATTAGGGATTTTGGTGTAAAGTTATATTCAAATAATTTTAATACTAATGACTTATATACTGCATTTTTAGGATTAACCCCTTCAGGTAGTGATTTCCCATTCCCCTATATGACGGGTTCAATAGATGGTGAAGTTAATACACCTACTGGGTATGAGTACATAGATACTCAAATATCAGCATCCAATAATATAGTTCCATTGGACGATGTCAATAAGCGATTATATAAACGAATTTACCATAACATACCTTTACTCCTTAAGAAAAAAGGCACAATAGCAGGAATAAGAGCTTTAATAACTGCATATGGTATTCCTAGCACTATTCTAAGAATAAACGAATTTGGTGGGAAGGATAGAAATGATTTTCAAGACTGGGATTATAGTCAAGATGTTTTTAATTACGCTTTTTATTCAGATGGGGTAAATAGTACTATGACTTCTTCATTTGAATTAAATGATGGTTTTGCACAAACTAGACCTAAAACCTTACAATTTAGATTTAAGACACCTGGAATACCTGAAGATTCAAATCCGATACGTCAAAACTTATGGGTTGGAGATAGTAATACATCCTTTATTACATTAGATTATAATGGATTAGGGATGACTACTTCAAGTTATAGTGGGTCGACTACCTCCGAATTAAATGCTTATGGAACTTTAACATTTTTTCCTGACGGTAATAATGGATTAAATAAAACAGCAAGTATTGATTTACCCTTCTTTGATGGGGGATGGTGGTCAGTAATGGCAACAATAGACTATACAAATCATGAAGTTCCTGCTTATTTATACTCTGCTAACAGAATTGGAGATCAAATTGGTCACTCTGCTGTAAGTAATGTAACCCATAACTGGCAGTATTTTAATTTGATAAATACTTCAAGTTTTCCATATCCCCATAATATGTCTGTAAATGGAGGTGAAATAACTCCTTTTGTAGGTTCATATCAAGAAATAAGATATTGGAATACTCCTTTAAGTGAAAGTTTATTTTATGATTATGTAGTTAATCCCTATTCAACACAAGGTAATACCATTAATGTTACCCCTAATGATCTAGCTTTTAGAGCAGACTTAGGAACACAGCTAATAACCTCAAGTAGAAAATCCATACATCCCAAAGTAACGGGGTCTTGGGATATAACGGAATCATTTGCCTCTGGGGACAGTATGTTTTATATATCAGGTTCATTTGTAGAAAACAAAGAAACCATATTTTTAAATCAAGTACCTGGAGGTATTAAAAATAGGATAAATGATCAAATACGTATAGCTCAAGAAGTAACCCCTTCTGGCTCTACATTATCCCCTTATAGGTCAATTCAACAGGATAGTTACCCAAATGGGAGTAATCCAAGTATTAATTATCTAGAGGTAGCTTTTTCACCTACAGATCAGGTTAATGATGATATTATAGCTCAAATTGGTGCTTTTAACCTAGGGGATTATATAGGTGACCCAAGACAAATAACTGAATCTGGTACTTCTTATCCTGCTTTGGATGCCTTAAGAGATGAATATTTTACAAAATACATTAGCAGCTATAATATAAATGATTTTATTAGATTAATTTCATTTTTTGATAATTCTCTATTTAAAATGATAGAGGATTTTACACCTGCTAGAACAACTTTATCTTCGGGGGTAGTAGTAAAACAAAATTTATTAGAAAGAAATAGACAAGCTCCTCCTATAGTATCATACACAACCCCTGAATACTCTGGAAGTGTTAAGTCATTCCCCAGAAATTACCAAGTTCCTGATTCTGATACTTCATTTCCATCATATGGTAATACTAGTGGTTCTGCTATATATAAATTTAGTGGGGGAACCGGTGGAACCTTTGAACCATTTAACAACTTATTCTCAGCCCCGGCTAGCACTAGTGGTTTAACCGAAACAGAAATTTCGTCCTCTAAATTTTTTGCCCAATATCCTGAGTTTATCCAGCAGTGGAGCGAATCTATAACACCTTCTTTAGGGATAACTCCTCCATATAATCAAGCTCACCCCGAATTAAATCAACAAACCCCTATAAATTATCCTAGAATTGATCAAAGAGAATTTTATAATGGAGAATTCGGAAATTCTATACAAGTAAAAGCAAATGAAATCTGTAAAGCATTTTTTGGGCAAGATTCTATTATAGATTATTTCTTTAGAATAGCATGGTTTAATAATAATAACAAACAAGAACAAGAGTTTTTATCATCTGACTTTTTACCTTCTCCAGGAAATGTTTGGTTTTGGGCAGATACAGTTAATCAAGATGGTGAACTCACACAGAATTACCCACTTAATATAACACAAAAATTCCAAACATCGCCCTATGGAGCCAATTCTACTTTTTTTACAAATGCCTCTACTACTAGTGGTAATGGGAGTGGTGCTTCATTTTCTATTACATCAACAACAGATCCTGTAGCACTTTCATGGTTAAAAGTAGTATCAACAAATCCAGGTAGTGGTTATAAAAAGAACGATACCGTAACAATATCACAATCAACATTAATAGGCTTAGGTTTTCAATCAGCTACACAAGATTTAATTATAACTTTACTTACTCAGGATGTAGCAAATAAAGTAACTAATAAAGTATCATATATTAAAATGTCTAATGTTGATGATAATGGGGTAAAAATACTACCTTTTATTATTGATAGTAATTATGCAATATTTAAACTAACGAGTGCCTCAGATTGGAGAAATGTTATAATTGAAGGATTTCAAACTTACTATATATCAAACACACTACAACAATCAGGTTCAACCTTAATAGTAACTAGTGAGTTAGAAGGTTCAGAGGCGGTTAATTCTTTTGATACTAGTTTTTATGATTTAACCTTTAGTGCTAGTGGGGTATTTAGTTATTCTGCTACCTCTTCGGGGGAAGATCCTAATGTTATACCTTCTTCAGGAATTACAGAATCTATATCTCAAGGTTATTTCCCACCTATACCCTCATTTCCAACAGAATCATTCTTTAGAGGGTGGTCACAGGCTGATTATTTCCAAACATCTGCTACAGGGGATGTTTACCGAGTATCTTCAGGTAGTGGATTCAACACTGATACTTTTGGTAATTTTAATACAGGTTCAACTGAATTTGATGGCGATGATACCAACACTGTAAGTAATATCCCATGGTTTATGAATGCTAAAGCTTCAACATACCATGCTTTAAGTGCTTCTTCTACAATAACAAACGCCCAAAGAATTGATAAATTATATCTATATGAAGGAGATATTACGGCATCATCCGTTCCAATAGGCCCAGCCTATAACATATATACACCACCACCACCTGTAACAATTGACATCCAAATTGAAATGGTAACCCCAGTTAGTCCTATATTAACTACTACTTGTGTAAGTGGGTGGTCTATGCCTCCTGATAACTCCAACCTTGACGCTTCAATGAATATAAATGTAAACGGAGATCCTAACATACAATATTATCTGGTATTTAAAAATTTAAATGATGTTATAATATCCCAACCTAGTTGGATTACGATTGTAGGTGATGGTAGTCCTTTAATGATACCTGGTTCTAATAATTTATATAGCGGGAATAGAACACTAACTCTTAGGGCCTCCCCTGGTGGAAACGTTGTTGTAGATGGACCAACTGAAGTAAGAAGTGTTAAAAGTGTTATAATAAATAATGATGATCTTAATAATCAATCTTCTTGTACCTTAACACAAGAAATATATACCGAAGGTTCATCACAAGGGGGAGGACTTTAATGTAGTCCATAATATTAAAAAAATAGTTTCAAAATATTTATAACAAAATAACATAATGCCAACACAAACTCCAGACATACAATATTACTTTAAGGAAACAACTAATCAAATATTAGTGTCAGGTTCTTCCCCAATAAATACCCAATTAGAGTCTATTAAAGATCCCACAACAGTATTTGATCAAAATTATACTGCTAAAATATCATCATTAGGGGCTAATATGTCTTATGTAGTCCAAAATGGTGTTGAGTTTACTAATTTAATATTAAACAATAACTTAACATATCCCTCACAAACAACAACCTCCACCACTACTGTTACTCTACCAAAAAATGGTAGCAAAAAGGGTATTAATGGTGAATTTCAAATAAGCTCTGCAGGAACTAATATTAATGAAATTATAGTTGTAAATACGGGTTCGGGGTACCAAGTAGGGGAAACAATTACATTCACTCAGTCAGAATTACTATCAGAGGGTTTTACAGGTATTTCAGGGGATATAATTATTACTCTAAGCATAAACAATATAGTAGAATCATCTACAATTATCCCACTTGAAAGTGACCAAGAACTATGGGTATATAGGGGATATAATACATCTAGTGGGGACGGTAATACTTATAGATATAACCCTCACCTACATAGACCCTATAAAGCCTATATAGTAACAGAAACAGGATCAGGAATCCCTACATCTGCTTTTATACCAGTAGGTGGTCCCATAAGAAATACTAGTATAAATAGTAATGTAGACATACCTAGTTTTTTTCTAGAGGGAACACTAGCTTCATTAGGTAATGGGGTTTTAAATGGCACACCCCAAATTAATATTGAAGTAAGTGGATCATTTCAAGTATTCCATGAACAGATGTCAGTTTACCCTTGGGTTTTTACACAATACACCTCCTTACCTTCTCCACCAGCCCTAGGAGCACAATGGCGTCTATATCTAGAAAATGCCGAAGTATCTTCATCCAATTATGAATTTAATACTACAACAACCCTAGCTCCTGGTAATTCTAAAATATCTTATAATAGTTCAACTATAGCTTCCGTAACTGAAGTTAAAGTAGGTCCTGAAACTGCATTGTATAATACTTTAATAACACTATCAAATTCAGTAACAACCTACGGTAAAGAACCTGGGATGATAAAAATACAACAAACCTCAGAAAGTACAAATTTTATATTATTTGAAATAGATGCTGTAGTAGCAACATCATCTTCACCACTTACTGTTGATTTTTATGTAGAATTAACTGTAAGTAATGCTATTATAGGTTCGGGGTATACTAGCTTAAATAACGACGAACCCTTAGAAATAACACTCTCTGAATTTAGCGAACTTAAAAATAACCTCTTTCAACAACAAACTAGTGGTGTTAATTTTTCACCTCAAGTATATCAAAATAACACATTAATAAATGGTATTTATACTTATACAAGTAGTATAGTACCTCCCTTTGGAACTAATACTAATGGTAATAATGCAATAGGGACTACCCAATTTGGTTTATGTACTGCTTTAAATTATTTTGTAACATATAAGGCATCCCATAACCTCCAATTAGGTAACCCTTCCATAGACATATTGTTTTCTGCGAGTGATGCTACTATAACTCCAACCACCTTTACTTTGGATAGTGGATATGGAGCAGAATTTAATGCTTTAGCCGGTTCTCCATCTGCAGCAGGTTTTGATATAGAACCTGATGGTACTTATTCTTCCCCTACTTTAAATATAGAAATAATAAATACAAATGTGGTAACTAATTTTTTACCACCTAACTTATTTTCAACAAGGTGGAAAGATACTTACATATCATACTCAGAATCAATATCATCTAGTTTAGATGGTTTATATATATTTAATCAGTTACCACAGAATGATGTGGAGGTAACCGCCTCTATGTTTTTAACATCATGGACTGGTAGCGATACTTCGGGTGCACAATACGCGGCAGCTATATATGGCACAAATTCATATGGGGAGGGTGATACTGGCGGTGGTCCAACTTGGCCTACGGCATCAATTCGAATATATACAGGCAGTTATCCTAATTCTATCCCCTCAATAGGGGATGCATTTGCAGTCGAGGAAGTATTTCAAAATTCTGATATCCATGTTAATGGTTTAGCTATAACCATGAGTTATCTAATCCCTTCTCAATCAATTAATATTAGAGATTGTTTATCTTTAGCATTACAAGTGTCATCGGGTTCTGCAAACCCCTCTTCAGTAGAAAATTCTTTAGTAGTGCAAAACTACCAATTAGAATTTAACGTACAAGCAAACCCTTTAGAAGGTGATGGTTTAGTTCCTACGTTTATAGAAAATGCTTTTGAGGGGACAAATGGATTTAGTAAAGCTTTGGATTGTCAGCCTTTTTTAAATAATGTTAATGAGGAACGCGAAAATAAAGATATACAAATAGTTAATTATTCAACCGGTATATACAAACCTTCAAATTTTGAATTAATAATAAGTGGGTCGGCACGAAAATCCACAGTACCTCTTTCAAACTACACACAGTTAGCTTCTATAAATAATAAATATGTAGGTAGTAGATCAACAGCCCAGGATTTTAATGTAGCTGTTGAACAAGATTCAACGGAATATACATATGGAAATGTACCTGTAGTGGATTATCAAAATGCATTTTTTGCATATTGTGAGCAAATTACAGACCCTTACCCTGTAATAAATGATAAGATACAATTTAACATTAAGTATTTAATTAATGCTGGTGGTGATGTTAACAACCCTAACCTATCACCTTACACTGCTTTTGATATTGAGGGTACTTGGGTAGAGACGACAGACCCATTATCAAAACAATATGGTAAAGTAGGTATGAATCAACAAGGAGGAGTTACCTCATATAATATATTAAATGGTGAACAAGAAATAGAAAAGGTAGCAAAACAATTAGTTCCTGTTTTATATTCTCAAACATCATCTAATGGTTATCAAAGTTTTATTCCTATAAAGGGAACAACTATCCCTGAATATAAACCCGCATTTACAAACTATGCAATGACTTTTAGGGGACCATTAAATAAATCATCTTCATCTAATTCTAAAAACATATCCTTAATTAATTTTATAGGTTCTAGTAATAATGCTGCATCCAATTTAACAAGCGGAATAATATACGATCCTAATTTTACTTCTAGTATTTCATCATCTATAGTGTCTTCATCTGTGAGCTATGCATCACTAGGTGAAGTATACTTCTCTGCAGACTCAGATAGTGATTATAATGTACCGGATTTATCTGCTCCGTATACCATAGAATTAACAACTACCTTCCCTACAACTCCTCCACAACAATATAGGACATCAACAGGAAATATATTTAGTCGTAGTAGTTTTAATGGGGGGAAAGTAGGTGAATTTAGTATATCAATGGAAAAAAATAGTGGTAGTGATTTTGTAGCAATACCAATACAACAAATCTCCCCTCCAACTTTAACTTTACATTATACTGGAGGTAATACATTGACACTCGATTTATTTACAATATACGGAAGTAGTAATGTTGGACTTATAAATAACAATAAAACATATAGAATTAACATGATGGCTAATCTTACTAGAGATGCTGCTACTCAATTAGGCCAGGATGCTTATGGAGCAATATATGCAACTTTAAACTTAGGTATAAAAAATGCAGATAGTGAAGTTATTCAATCCGAAACCCGATATAGATTTAAGGTTCAACAAAGTTATTTAACTGAATCTGTTGATCCTCCTAGAAATTATTGGAATCCTACAACCCGACCTGCATTCCAAGGAGGTGCACCTATATTACCACCCCAAAATGGTCCCTTTGTAGGTTTAACTATCAACCCTAATTTAACAGATCCAGGTCAATCAGAAAGTGCGGGTTCAATGACAGTACCTTTTTGGACATTTCCAACTTCTTCAACTTCAGAATTCCCTGATTCTTCTTTAAATTCACAAATAGAATTATCTAATTTAACACTAGTTAGTGGTGTTACTCAACCTGTGGGGAATGAATTTTATAATAAAGGTAATACTCAACAATCCTTAGTGTATAATCCAGGCCCAAGTACAAGATTCCCAGGAGGATTCGAACCCGCAGATACTACAATGCCTAATTTTAACATAGAATGGAAAGTAGAAGAAGGAGATCAAATAAGATTTATTAATAGTGAAGATCAGGTGTATACTATTTTATCGGTTATTCCTCCTACTGAAAGATCTAACAGACAATTACTACTACTACTAGATAGGGAAGTACCTGCTTCTATAGATAAAGATTTCTTTTTATTAAGAAGGTGGATATTTGAACCCTCATCTATAATAGTAAATAAGGAATTTCCTTATGCTGAACTACCAATTAAAAAAGAGTTTCTACCTAATGTAAATTTAATTACTACAAATACCCCAATAGGTTCCACAGGTAATGATGCTACGGGTTCAACTACAACTCAAGGACAATCTGGTAGTATGGTAACAGTATATAATCCATTATTAAAAAAGAATAATACCCCATCAGGATTTTTATTTCCACCATTCCCAATCCCTGAAATAGAACTTACACCTGATAAAGTAATGAGTGCACTAAGAGATAACAAGCTAATAGATTAACATATTTATAATATATAACAAACATTTAAATCAAAAATATAAAAATTATAAATTTAATTACATAAACTAATAAAATATGGGTTACCTTAACAATTCAGTAATAACAATAGATGCTATTTTAACTACCAAAGGTAGAGAATTACTAGCAGCTAACGATGGTTCATTTCGAATCACACAATTCGCCTTAGCAGATGACGAAATTGACTATACATTATATAATCCTAGCCACCCATCAGGTTCACAATTTTATGGAGAAGCAATAGATGGAATGCCTTTATTAGAGGCATTCCCCATTGAATCTCAAATTATGAAATATAAGTTAACGACATTACCTAGAGGAACGGCAAAATTACCTATATTAAATGTTGGATATGGAGCGGTAACACTTCAACAAGGTGCTACTTTAGCAATTACTCCTCAAACATTGAATTATTTAGGTAATGACCAAGTATTTGAAACATCAGGATATAGTGTAACAATTGCGGATGTTAGATTGTTGAATACTTTTGAGGCAACAGGTATTAATACTGAAGCAGCATCTATTTCTAATATCAATTCAACAACAACATTAGGAACAAATGTTTCTTCAACAATAACAGGTACACAAATTACCTTAAGAGCAACAACCATAAATACTTTATTTGGTGCTAATGCATCTTTAGTAAGTACTCTGACATTTACAGGTTTGGATAGTGGAGCTAGAATTACTATACCAATCACGATAACAAGATCAACAACATAATATAACAGACATGGGATTCAAAAGACTAGAAACAGACGATTTTATAGTAAGCGCTCAAGCTCAAACATCAACATGCTGGACCAGCAACGTACCTGTTTTAACAACATTTTTCACACAATCTAATCAAGTAAATTCTGATTCGTTTAGTTACTACACAACCATATTTGATTTAGACCCCACATCCTCACTTTCTAAAGCTCAATTTGAAATTGCATATGGTAATAAATCTGGAGGAGGAGCAGCAGCATTTAATCAAGCGGCAGTTCCAGGTGTTTCACCCTCTTCCACAATATATGGTCAATATAGAACTTTAGTTTTAGAAGATGAAAATGCATCCTTTATGTTCGGCACAACGTCATCAGATTCGATTTATGCTTTAAGTATAGAAAGAGCTGCTTATAAGGAATCATTATTTCCAGGCTCGTTAAATTTAACTTTAACACTGGGTAGTGCTACTATAAGTCTAACAGATAATTCTAATATGGTTTCCACTCCAACTTATTTTGGTACCATGAGATCATATCAAATAATTAGTGGTTCTAATGGTTCTGCCCCTTCTGGCTCTGGGGGGTTCTTACCAAATGGTAGCTCATATGGACTATTCTTGCCAGATATAGGAACTATATTATTAAATGGTGATGCTTTAGATCAATCCGCGGGTAATGGTGGTATACTTTTAAATACTAACAAAGCACTAAATACCATAGCTAATAACTCACTAAAACTATTAGCCTCTATCCAATCAGGATCATCATTTGGATTAAATTCAGAAGAAACAATTACGTCCGATTACATATTTGTTAGAGCAAGAAATTCAGAATTTAATTATTCCGAAAACCCCTCATATATATCGGGTTCAACTGGGGAAGTAGTTTATAATTATTTTATTAATAACCCACAAACGTATCTTACAACTATAGGTTTATATAATGATAGTAATGAGTTATTAGCTGTAGCTAAACTTTCAAAACCATTAAATAAGGATTTTACTAAAGAAGCTTTAGTTAGGGTTAAGTTAGATTTTTGATGTAACTCTAACCAACATTTATGTTAAATAAATAAAAGTATATGGGGGCTTTCAAAACACTAAATTCACAGGATATAATAATATCACCATTAGAAGTAACTAAGGGATTTTCATTTCAAGGAAATGCCCTAACTGCTTCCGATGTTGGTATTGACCGTTTTTTAGGAGCAAAATTTCAAACTTCGAGTGCTACTGGATATATAACAGAATACTCACAATCAGCTATATACCATTCTATACAGCAACTATATTATTCAAATTATATTTCAAGCAGTAATGGAGAGGTACAAACTGCAAATCTTCTCAACAACAACCCCGATGGAACTGTTACAGGTGAAATAGCATCTAATGCTTTTAATAACTACCCTCAAACTGATCTTAACCCTGAAAAATATTTTCCTACAAGCTCAACACCATCATTTGACCCCATGATTGGGGTAATGTCAATTCCAAAATCAATGTTTGGGGATTATATTTTACCTAATTCTATTAAAATTACAACAGATAGTGGTAGTTACTACGATGATGGTGAAGGGAGATTAATAATAAATAACGTAAATGATACTAAAATAGTAGTAGGCAATGTTATTTATGGTCACGGGATGATAGTATTTAGTGGAGGAACAAGAAACGAAACTATAGAAGAAATAAATGGTGAAAGAATAATTGATAATGATGATGTTATTTATTTTGTAGATACAACAAATATTATACTATCCTTTTCATCTTCTTTTACTATATACGAAACACAATATAAATGTACTATCACAGAAAATGATTTTAATTATTCTCAAAATCCTACAACTATATCAAATTCCAGTAATAACGGTACTGTTTATCATTATGCAACAAGCTCATATTTCTCACCTTATGTCACAACATTAGGGTTATATAATAAAGATAATGAGTTAATGGCAGTAGGTAAAATGTCACAACCCCTCCCTACCTCTCGAACTACAGATACAACAATCTTAGTAAACATTGATAGACAATAAAATTTTACATATTTATAACAAAACAAAAATATAACATACTATGCCTCCACTTAAAATATTATTACTAGATGGTATACAAACCGGACAAACAATAGAGGCACAACAAGTTTCACAATCCGTAGCTGCTTTTACTGGAGCCGAGGGATATGCAATCACAATATCAGGCTCACTTGAGTTAACCGGTTCACTAGGTACAACAGGTTCCGTAAATTTTAAGGGAGTAGCTGATAATGTAGCTGGAGTATCTGAGGCATCATATGGGGTAGTATTAATAGGACCTGATGGTTCACTTTGGTCAGGCAGTTCAGCAACAAACCTTCAAGGAGCACAAGGACCTCAAGGTTCAATAGGTTCACAAGGTATAACAGGTATTCAAGGTATAACAGGTATTCAAGGTATAACAGGCTCTCAGGGTACACAAGGTGTAACAGGGGGTTTAGGTGTGCAGGGTACTACTGGTGAGGATTCTACGGTACCTGGTCCTCAAGGTCCACAAGGAACAATAGGTAATGTTGGAATCCAAGGTACAACTGGAGATACAGGACTTCAAGGTTCTCAAGGAAGTACGGGTACTGGAATTCAAGGTATAACGGGTACACAAGGTACTCAAGGTCCAACTGGGGAAGATGGTAGTGTAACAAACCCTCAAATAAGCTCAACAATTAGATACCAAGCCTTTACAAATGGATCGGGGTTATCAGCTCAAGAAATTAACATATTATCCTCAGGTAACGTATATTCGGGTTTAACATATTCTAGAACAGGCACAACCGTAACTATAACATCAAACTCTCATGGTTTGACAAATGGTAATCATATTGTAGTAAGAGGAGGAGTGGATAATTATTTATATACCATAATTTCAAATGTAAGTGCAAACCAATTTAATTATACATCAACAACTTCAGGTACTACAACAGGGGTAAATGCTGCTTATATACCCGCTATTACGACCTCAGATGTATCACAAGGATCAACTACAATTTTAGCACCCTCTTCAGGAGATATACAAGTGTTATCTATATCGGCAACAACAGGACCAAAAAGTAACTCGTCTTTTGTACTAACTATGCCTCAAGGTATAACAAATGGTTCCGGGGCTAATACCTCTGTTACTAATCAAATCCCACCACAAATATCAACTTGGAATTTATCTAATGGAAATTTTAATGGATCAAGTACACCTTCTTCTATAAATACATCAACAAATTTTAACCAATACACAGTAGGGGCAATAGCAACCTTTGTAAACAACTTAATAAGATTTGATTTTTAAAAAATACCCATAAAAAATGCCAAACATAAACCAACTTTTTATTGGTAAAATAACAAACACTACCCCTACATATCTTAATGTAGTAGCCTTAAAAGGTAATACTATATTAGGGCAAAATACAATAACGGAGTTAGTACCATTTGATTCAACCTATGACTTAAATTTATTAAGGATAGGCATGACCCTAAATCCCATACAAGATGGATTTGGGGGTATTGTTACTATTATTAGTATAGATTCTGCAACTCAAATAACTGTAAGTGCAAATGCAACTTCTAGTACCTCCCAAAACACATTTACAGCAGATACTGCTCCCGGTAAATACTTAATTCAAAGTGCTTCCTTTTCTGACCCTCAAGAGTTCTTAACCGTAAATGATATTACTGGTAGTTTAGATGTAGATTATGATGAAACTTTAAGCCCAATATATGGTATTTTAGGGGTAGCTTCTTCAACATTAGGGGGACCTGCAATTAATGGTAGATTTTTTAACTACAAGATAACCGAAAAAGTTTACAATAATATATCAACAGCCCAATTCTCAGCATTTATAGAATGGGGTGGGGAAGGTTCTGAATCAGATAGTGGTAATACTTTATATATAGCTAGTAATCAAACATTAGCAATTGGAGCCTTATCTGACATATCATCATATCAAAACCTATATGATCCTTCTCTAATTACAGGTACCCCGGCAGGCTCAGGAATAGCGGCTTATCAAATAGCTATACCTCTTATAGATAAGGCAATAAGCACCCCCTTTCCATTTACAGGATCTGCTCAAATTACGGGTTCATTAGCGGTAACCGGAAGTAGCAAATTTATAATTCCTGTAGGAGGAATTGATGGAGAATTTTCTATAAAATCTGGTTCGTTACCTACAAGTCCTTCATTATTTAATGTAAATGGGGAAGGTACAATTCAATTTTTTGCATATGACAATTCATATACCCCAACACCTATATTAGGAGGAATATATTTTACTTCCGAAAGTATATATGTGGGGGTAGAATAAAAATTAAAATTTTTAATAATTATAATAAATAAATAACTAAATAAATTATGGCAACATGGAAAAAAGTAGTTGTATCTGGATCGGACGCTAATTTAGCATCCCTAACCCTAGATACAGCTCTTACAGTAGAAAATGGTGGAACAGGCAAAACAACCCTTACAGATGGTGGTGTACTTGTAGGTAGTGGTACTGGGGCAATCACATCGCTAGGTCAAGCAATTAATGGTCAATTAGTAATAGGCAGTACAGGAGCAGACCCTGTATTAGCTACTTTAACACCAGGATCTAATATTGAAATAACAAATACAGCAGGGTCTATTACCATAGCGGCTACAGGATTAAATTCTGGAACTGTTACATCGGTAGGGACTGCTGGAACAGTAAACGGAATCACTTTAACAGGTGGTCCCATAACCACAACTGGAACAGTTACTTTGGGAGGAACATTAGCAAACATTGCAAATTCCCAACTAACAAATTCTAGCATAACTATAGGTTCTACATCTGTACCTTTAGGTGGGACAGCCGCAACGGTTGCAGGTTTAACACTTACAGGGGTACAAGCCACAGGATCATTTAGTGGTTCATTTACTGGAACATCTGATCTACCTGATTTAGTAACAGGTAATGGTTTAACTGGAGGACCTTATGATGGTTCTTTAACTAGAACATTTGCTGTAGGAGCGGGTACTGCTATAACAGTAGGAGCAACAACCGTAGGTGTTTCTAACGCGGGAATAACTGCAGTACAATTAGCAACTTCGGTTGCAGGTGCGGGTTTATCAGGAGGTGCGGGAACTGCCTTAGCAGTAAATGTAGATAATACTTCATTAGAAATAACAGCCGATATTTTAAATGTTAAAGCCTTAGGTATTACTAACGCTATGCTTGCGGGTTCGATTGCAAATAATAAGCTAGCAAATTCTAGCATAACTATAGGTTCTACATCTGTAGCTTTAGGTGGGACAGCAACTACGTTTGCAGGTTTAACGCTTACAGGGGTACAAGCCAGTGGGTCATTTAGTGGTTCATTTCAAGGAGATGGTTCTAATATTACTGGTATAGCATCTAACTTAGCAATAGTAGGTGAGACTGGAACAGGTACTATAGCCTTAAAAACTCAAACCTTAACAGTAACTGGAGGCGAGGGTATTAATACTGTAGCAAGTGGTCAAACTATAACAATTTCAGGTGAAGATGCTTCATCTTCAAATAAAGGTATTGCTTCTTTTGCTTCAAGTAATTTCACAGCTACAGCCGGAGACGTTGCATTATCTCAAGATATAGCAATTGTACGAGATTTAACTATTGGTAGAAATTTAACAGTACAGGGTACTGCTTCCTTTCAAAACACTACAAACTTAGATGTAACCGATAGATTCATCAGAATGGCTTCGGGTTCAATTTCTGGAGGAGATGGTGGTATAGCAATTCAACAAACTGGAAATCTAGATGCCGAAGCATTTGGTTGGGATTCAGCAGTATCACGTTGGGGTGTAACAGGTTCATTTGATGCCTCTCAAAACTTAATGGTACCTGATGCCTTTATGTCTACAGTAATACAAGGTGCAGCCTCAGATCCTACAGCAGTAGTATCTAAATATACTAAACGTGGTAATATTTTTGCTGCGGCTGATGAATCCATATGGATTTATTCATAAACAAATATGGTTTAAAAAATGAGTTTTAAAAGTGGACATTTAGAAATAGGAGTGGTAGATCTTAAGCAGGATCTACCTACCCTTTCTATAGGCGAATTATATTTTCTTTTATCTTTTATAGGTGAATCTAAATTTAAAGGTAAAGATGTAGAAAAAGTTTATGCTTTATCCCTTAATTTAAATAACATACTTCAATATCAATTAGAAATTAATAGAAAAGAAGAAGAAAATAAACCCTCAAATTAAAAATTAAAATAAAAGTTATTACCTAGTTAATTTTTTAGCATATTTTAATATTTATAAGGGTATTATAGGCCTTAACGGAAGTGGACTCTATTGAGTACCTACCATAATAAAAATATTCATATGCCCAATTGGAAAAAATTAATAGTTAGTGGCTCGGATGCCATTTTAAGTACTCTTCAACTGTCTTCAACCCCTATAGGTTCAACCGAAACTAAAATTCTAGTACAGGATAACTCAGGAAACATAAAATTCAGAACTAACTTATCATTACAAGGTACTCAGGGTACAACAGGAACAACAGGTACTCAAGGAACAACTGGTTCAACCGGTACAACAGGTATTCAAGGAACAACTGGAACTCAAGGAACAACTGGAACTCAAGGAGCAACAGGTACTCAAGGAGCAACAGGTACTCAAGGTACTACTGGAACTATAGGCGTACAAGGTACAACGGGAACAACAGGTACTCAAGGAACAACGGGTTCAACAGGAGCAACTGGTACTCAAGGTATAGCAGGTGCAACAGGTACTCAAGGAGCAACCGGAACTATTGGTGTGCAAGGAACAACGGGTTCAACCGGTGCAACAGGAGCAACAGGTACTCAAGGAGCAACCGGAACTACAGGAGCAACAGGAACAACTGGAACTCAAGGAACAACCGGAACAACAGGAGCAACTGGTACTCAAGGAACAACAGGAGCTATTGGTGTACAAGGAATTAAAGGTACAACAGGAAATACAGGAGCAACAGGATCAACTGGTACTCAAGGTACAACTGGAGCCATTGGGACTCAAGGTACAACGGGTTCAACTGGTGCAACAGGAGCAAATGGTACTCAAGGAACAACTGGAACCATAGGAGCAACAGGTATTCAAGGAACTACGGGTTCAACCGGTGCAACAGGTATTCAAGGAACTACGGGTTCAACCGGTGCAACAGGTATTCAAGGAACTACAGGTACCCAAGGAACTACAGGAACCACAGGATCAACTGGTTTAACTGGTACTCAAGGAACTACGGGTTCCACAGGAGCAACAGGTACTCAAGGAACAACAGGAGCTATTGGTGTACAAGGAATTAAAGGTACAACAGGAAATACAGGAGCAACAGGTACTCAAGGAACAACAGGAACCACAGGATCAACTGGTTTAACAGGTACTCAAGGAACAACAGGAACCACAGGATCAACTGGTACTCAAGGAACTACGGGTTCCACAGGATCAACTGGTTCAACGGGTACTCAAGGAACAACCGGAACTACCGCAACCACAGCTTCAAATTCTTTGTTATTAGGTGGTTCAAACGGCTTTTTCTATAACCACAGAAATTACAACGATGCAACTAATTTTTTAGGGGGTTATTACGTAAGTGGTGGTACAGAAAAACCCAACAACACTATATTCGGAGCTGGAAAACTAAAACTAGCAATGCTTAGTTCTGCTAACTTAGGAATTGTAGGAGGTTCAAGTTGGAATGATGTTTTATATATGAGTTCATATACGGGATCGGATGTTAAATTATCTAGTGCATTAGCTTTTAGTAAGGGTGGTGGGATTCCTCAACTGCACATACTACAACAAGACTTTAATTCAACTACTTGGGGTACACCTTATCAGGTTTGGCATTCAGGTAATTCATCATTTACATCAGAAACTTTGCAAACTGTTACAAACAGAGGTAATACTACAACTAATGATATAAAAGTTTCAAATGCTGTTTTTGAACAAAATGCAATTAGTGGATGGGGTGACGTTATAAAAGTTTTAAGAGGAGGGAGTTACAGATGGGCTTTACAAAGCGTAGGAAACTTACCTTTATTTACCGATAGTTTAACTGTTGAAGGTACAGTAACAGCAACTGACTTTATAGGTTCTTCTGACATCAGATTAAAAGAAAACATTAAAACGTTTGTAACTACTAAAATAAATTCTAACTATAAAACATTTAACTTTACAGATGATGATACCAAACAAACAAGGACTGGAGTAATTGCTCAAGAACTTGAAGTAAATCATCCTGAGTTTGTCAGAACAGATAGTAAAGGAATGAAATCAGTTTCTTACGGGGATTTACACTCGGCAGAAATAGCTTACCTAAAGTCAGAAAATGAAATGTTGAAAGCAAAGCTAGAATTAATAATGAATAAACTAGGAATCTAATGCCAGTAACAACAAATGACACAATTAAGTTTTCTGATGTATGTACAGAAGTATACGGAGGACCTGACACATCAGAAAGAACTTTAATGGGAGCTTTTGTTGACGCTAATCCCGAAGGATTTAGTTCTGACTTTCAAACAGAAAATACTTTATTAGGATTTAGAGGGTACGAGCATGAGCCTGTAATTACAGAACCAGGACCAGGACCCGGAGAATTTGAAGAAGAACCTGTATTTTTTGGGCCAGGTAGAAGATAAAATTAACAAAAATTAAATAAATAAATAAAATGGGACTATTAATAAATAAACAAATTGGAACAGTAGACGGATTAACTTCTGAAGCTTACGTAAGAATCATACACTACAGTATATCAAAAATGGGATATGCTGATTTTACTTTAGAAACTTTTATGTCTAAGGAAGATTCAATTCTTCAACCTACGACAGTAATGTCTAAAGAGATAAAAAAACCTACACAAAGCAATCAAGTGGGCGCTGATTTTAGAATAAGTCTTACAAAAGAAGTATCTAAAGCTATTTTAGTACCTGGAGTAGTATCAAGAGAAGTGTCTTATACTAATGAAGAAGGCGAAACAGTTACAGAAACTAAAGAATTTAATGAAATGGTGGAACAAACTATCACAGTAGAAGTTCCTGACATCAGCCAATTAGAAGATAAATGTATATTCACTTTTGCTTATGACAAGCTTAAAGAAAAGTTACAAAAAGAATTTGGAACTACAAAAGTAATTGACGCTTAACTTTAAAACAATATTAGCATTAGCTACAGTGATGGTGGTGAAGAGGTATTTTAAAAAAACACGCTATACATCATTAATTTACCGTTAAATATGTTATATAACTTATTTACTCTTTGTTAATAATGAAGTATGTATTTTTAGTATTATGTAAGTTATAACATTAAATTTCCCAAAATCCCACTTAAAACATTTGGTTTTTCTAAAAACTTTTAGTATATTATATATTGGAAACAAATCTATAAGTTTTAATGATAAATAATTTAGCCAAAATAGTTTTAGATAATGGTGGAATAATATCTCCACTCATAATACCTAGTGAATTAACTGGGGGGACTGGCTTGTGTAATGTATCCGTGTTTATAGACGATAATGGAGATATATTAGCCAATATAAGACATGTTCATTACGTATTATATCACTCGGAATTTAACCAAAACTTTTACTGTAAATGGGGGGTATTATCATACTTAAATCCCGAAGATGATGTTCACTTAATAACTGGAAATTATTTATGTAAACTAAATAATGACACATTAGAAGTAGAAAGTTATCAAAAAGTAGATACATCTAAAAACGATATTCCTCCCATATGGGACTTTCATGGTTTAGAAGATGCCAGAGTAATGAGATGGGCTGGTAAATTCTATATGTGTGGGGTAAGAAGAGATGTAAAGCCTAATGGTGAAGGTAGAATGGAACTTTGTGAGGTTGATTGGTATAAAAATAGTGCAATCGAATTAACTAGGGATAGGATTGAACCTCCTACTAAAGATACTTATTTAGAAAAAAATTGGATGCCCATTACAGATTTGCCTTTTCATTTTGTTAGATGGCCAAACCCCCTTGAGATAGTTAAAGTAAATTTAGAAGATAAAACCACCGAAGTGGTTACAAATGGGGTTTTAAATAAGTTATCTAGTACAACCGTAGTTAATAAAGAAGAAAAATTTGAATGTCCTTTAGGTATTAGAGGAAGTTCACAAGTAATACCTCTAGGTAATGAAGGTGATAGAATTTGCATAACACATGAGGTAGACTTTTATTTCCACCCTGGAGGACATAAAGATGCTCATTATTACCATAGATTTTTAGTTTGGGATAAGAATTGGAATTTAAAATCTATTTCTAAACAATTTAAGTTTATGGATTCTATGATAGAATTTAATACGGGGTTAGCTATTAAAGATAATCACTTTATAATAACATATGGCTTTCAGGATAATGCGGCTTATGTTTTGAAAATGCCTGTGAGTTTATTAGATAAATTAGAATGGGAGGAATGAAAGAACTAAAAAAACAATTACATAGTTATATTCAAAACCCACAAGATGCATATGTTAATGCCAGTTTAGGAGAAGAATATGAAAAGATAGGTCAGGGGGCAACGGCTCATTCTTATTTCTTAAGAGCAGCTGAGTTATTATATGATAGTAACCCTAAAATGGCTTATACGTGTTTTTTAAAAACATGGAAACAAATAAATACTATTACAAGAAGACCTGAATTCGAAAAGGGACAACTTCAAGCTGCTATCATCTATTCCCCACATAGACCTGAAGCTTATTATCACCTAAGTATATGGTATAGTAACAGGAAAGAATGGATGACATCCTATATGTATGCATGTTTAGGTAAAACTAAAATATCTAATAGTTCACCTCTACCTTATGATGTGGGGTATCCTGGGGATTTTGTATTTGACTTCCAACTTGCCTTCACTGGGTGGTATATAGGTAAAAGGGAACAATCTAAATTTATATTTTTAGAGTTAGGAAAATTAGATAGTATACCACAAAATTTTAAAGAGATAATTGCTGAAAATATAAGAGATATGGGTTTGTAATAGATTGTTAATATGTATTATCACATTTAAAATATAAAGTTATGAATTGGATATACAAAAACAAAGAATTTACTACCCTTAATGATGGAGATTTTGGGTTTGTATACAAGATAACTCACACACCTACAGGCAAAATATATATTGGTAGAAAAAACTTTTTTACTCAACGCAATAAAAGGTTGGGTAAGAAAGAACTAGAAATATTAAAAGAAGAAAGAAAATCTCTAAAAACAAGAGGAAAACTACCTTCTAAAAAACTAGTAATTGAGGAATCAGATTGGAAAACCTACTGTGGGTCTAATAAAATACTTATTAAATTTATAAAAGAAGAAGGTAAACACAATTTCACAAAAGAAATACTTGAGTTTGCTTTTAATAAAAAACACCTAACCTATTTGGAAACAAAATATCTTTTTAAACTAGAGGTCTTAGAGACACCAAATTCATATTGGAATGATAACATAGCGGGTCGTATGTTTACTAGTGATTTTATTGGTATATATCATACTTTTTGAGCAACATGTTAGATATAACTAGGCTAAGCCAAAAAGGAGTTATATATTATCATAAACAACAACATTTAAAGCATGATTAACCATTTATTAGTCACATTAGTTAATTCAATATTGGGTACTGGTAAAAAGACTGCTAGGGGTAATATGGCTTATAATTGTCCTTATTGCAGTCACCATAAACCCAAACTAGAAATTAACTTTTCTGAAAATACCGATGGAAATAATCCTTGGCATTGTTGGGTATGTGGGAAAAAAGGCAAATCAATTAGCTTGTTATTTAGACAAGCGGGAGCATCACAAGATAAAATTAATGAAGCTAAAACACTAAGTAAAGAAGTAAACTACATAAACTACCATGAAAAGGTAGATCCCCTACACGTTATTATGCCTGAGGAATATATTAGTTTACACAATGTTGATCTTAATGATATCATGGCACGACATGCTCTTTCATATTTAAATAATAGGAATGTAGATAAGTATGATATACTTAAGTATAATATAGGTTATTGTAAAACAGGGTTTTATAAAAACATGATAATAATTCCTACCTATGATGTAGATGGTAAATTAAATTACTTTATTGCTCGCTCATTTGAAAAAGACCCATACGTTAGCTACAGAAATCCTCAGGTGTCAAGGGATATTATACCTAATGAACATATGATTAATTGGAATGTACCTATTATATTGTGTGAAGGGTTATTTGATGCCCTAGCCATAAAAAGAAATGTAATTCCTTTATTAGGGAAAAACATACAGAATAACTTAATGAAAAAAATAGTAACATCAGTAGTAGATAAAATTTATATAGCATTAGATAAAGACGCAATAAAACAAGCCTTAAAATTCTGTGAAAAATTAATGGCAGAAGGTAAAGAAGTTTATCTTGTAGACATGCAAGATAAGGACCCGAGCGATTTAGGCTTTAAGGGTTTTACAAAATTAATTCAAAAAACCCTTCCATTAACTTACTATGATTTAATGGAACAAAAACTATCAATATGATAAAAAAATCGTACAAAAGATTACTAGAAATATCAAGTGATTACCAACAAGTTACAATGCCTGATTCTAGATATTATAGACGTAACAGTAAATATTATCCTTCTGTAACCCATGTTTTAAGTTTTTACCCTAAAGGTAAGTATTTTGAAGATTGGCTTAAAAAAGTAGGATATAGTGCTGAGTGGATTGTTAAAAAAGCAGCTGAAGAAGGTACCCTAGTTCATGAAATGATTGAAGAGTGGCTGAGTGGTAAAGAAATTTCATTTTTAAAAGAAAATGGTAACCCTAAGATGCCTGCCCATGTTTGGCAAATGTTTCTTAGATTTGTTGACTTTTGGGAAACCTATAACCCAACCCTAATAGAGGCGGAAGTCCACCTATTCTCCGACATCCTCCAAATAGCAGGAACATGTGACTTAGTATGTGAGTTGGAATTTAATGGTAAAACCGAACGTTGGATTATTGACTTTAAAACATCAAACCACTTACAAACAACCTACGATTTACAAGGAGCGGTATATGCTCAGTGTTACGAAGAATGTTTTGGTAAGAAAATTGATCGTGTAGGGGTTTTATGGTTAAAGTCTAAATCTAGAGGTGAAGATAAATCAGGAAAACGTTTAAAGGGTAAAAATTGGGAGGTATATGAATCACCTCGCACTCAAAAAGAAAATTTAGATATATTTAACCATGTTAAGGCCTTATTTCATTTAGAAAACCCAAAATTAACACCTTATACTTCAACATTTCAAACTACCTCCAAAAGAAAAGCATAATTAATAAAAGATTTATACGTACAAAGTAGGCTGCCGCAGGCAGCCTTCGTATATTTACACATAATAAAAAAATAAAGGTTATGAACGCATTAAATAGAATTTCAGAAGAGGCTAAAGTGATTGTTACAGATTTAGCTACCAAGCAAGTCAATGATATGAAAGCTTGTTTTGTTAAATACCAGGAATGGATTAAGGAAAATGGGGAAGTAATAAGATACGGTGAGGTATGTCATTATGACGGTATAAAGAAGTTTGTTTATATGACCGAACATAAGAGGTGGGGTGGTAGCAGTTACGACTTACCTATTACCTATACCGAAAAGGATGCATATAGTGCAATTAGAAACAATGGTAATTTAACATTCTACGTCTCTACCTTAGAGAGCCAGTTACGTCTTAATTGGGAGGAAAAATATATGGAGAGCTTTATAGCATCTAATATGTTTAAGCTACAGCGTGCCTTGGCAAAACACTTAACCAATGATATGGTTGCAACTAATATTGTAATTAGAAAAGGTAGTGATGGTGCTGAGGTAAGTGCGTTTGTTGATGGTAAGCAATTTGTTACCTACGGAACCTTATGCGGAGGTGATATTCAGTGTTTACATTACAGGTATAGAAGCTCGTTAAAATAATTAAACTAAATAAATTAAATAAGCGTAAATAAAGTTGCCTACTTAAACCATGATGGTATAAAAATTTGGCTACCGCAGGCAGCCTTCGTATATTTACACATAATAAAAAAATAAAAGTTATGGGACAAATAGTTAAATTTAAGTTCAATGGTAAATCAATTAAATTTGAAGTTGATAGAGAGAAAAGATATTTAAATCAAAAGGGGTGGATGTCAGTGGGCCTACAAGCTTATACTACCTTAATGAGCTCAGACATTTATACAGATGATGATAAAAGAAGAATTAATACTTTGAAGATATGGTCCATTTATAAGATGTTACAATTTAACTAACTAAATTAATATTATGACTTTACTAGAACTGTGGATTGTATTTTTACCTCTTAATATCCTGCTTGCAGGTATATACAATGAACTATATAAATTAAATAAGCGTAAATAAATTTACCTACTTAAACCATGATGGTATAAAAATTTGGCTGCCGCAGGCAGCCTTCGTATATTTACACATAATAAAAAAATAAAGGTTATGATAAATAAAATAGATTTTAAAATGCTGCTATGTGTAGTATGTTCCTTTGGTTTAAGTTTTCTTACCATAATAGGAGAAATTCAAAGTTACATCCCATTTTCGAACTCCACCACAGAAATGGGGTTTGCATTTACTATGTTTTTTGGAGGGTGTATGTTTTTATTCGGAATTAAAAAATAAGGGTTATGTCAGAAGAAGAAATTTATTTTCAAGAGCAAGAGTTTAAGAGATTTGAAACCATTATGAATACTCAAGAGTATTTAACACAAGAGGAGTATGATTTTTGTTTTTACTGGGATAAGGATATTAAAACAGATACCTCTTATATTGGGGATTATTCTTCATACGGTGCTTATTTAAACTTAAGAGTTTATTCTGAACACAACCACCATAATCGCCAATTTAAAATGGAAACCGGTGTTAATAGCGATTTGCCTTTTTAATTAAATATGTATAATAAAATATTTAAATAATGGTAAGTTTAGTACAATTATTAAAAGAAGTACAGGGTAACCCCAAAGCTATTATATTAGCTGGAGCACCGGGTGCAGGTAAGGGTTCTATTTTAAAAGGTTTAGATCTAGGTGGATTAAAAATACTAAACTTAGATAATAGATACATTGACTTACTTAAAAAGGCAAATATATCCCTAGATTTAAAAAATGCAACACCTGAAGAAAGAAGCCAACAAGCTATATCTATGGCGGCGGCTAATAAAGATTTTAAAGGAGATATTGCATCTACAATTGAAGGTAAACAATCTTTTATATTAGATGGAACAGCTGCCTCTTATAAACAAACCAACATATTAAAATTAGAATTAGAAGAAACGGGGTATAATGTTATGATGCTCTATGTCTATACAGATCTAGAAAGATCATTACAACAAAATCAAGATAGATTCGAAAAATCAGGAGGTGAAGATAGAAGTCTAGCCCCTGCTATAGTAATGCGTACCTGGTTAGATGTAACTAAAAATTATCTTCCTTATAAAGAATTATTTGGAGACAACTATGTTATGGTGTCTAATACGTTAGATAACAATAAACTAAAAGATATTAATGACATTATAAGCAAATACCTTACCCCATTTAATCCAACAGGTACTAAAGAAAAAACACCCTCACAACAAAAAAGATCTGATCAACAGAAGGTAGAAATGAGTGCTGAAATACAAGATTTATTAAGTGATAATGTAGTTAATAACTTTATATCCAATTCAATGTCTAAAGAAGAAGCACAATCTAAAATAAAACAATTTTTATCCTAAAAATATATGCGAAAAAATTAGGATACCGCGTGGATATGTTGTATATTCACATGTTCGTAAGATTCGAACATTAAAACAATAAAGGTTATGAGTATTGATTTAAAAGTAGAAACTAGAGGTAGAAAACGTAAAGTTACACAATCTAAGGGATTTAATTCAAACAATATTAAATTGGTTAGAGGAAACCAATTAATCTTTAAGGATGAACTATTCCATCCTCTAAAAACAAGCACAGAAGTTGACCAAATCCTTTCTACAGAAGGAGGCTTAATGCCTGCTACTAACATGATATTCACAGGAGGACCAGGATCAGGTAAATCTACACTGGTACTTGACATGTTATCTTCGTTTACATTACAAGGATATAAATGTTTATTTGTAAGTGGAGAAATGGATGAAATAGCTTATTACAAATATTGTAAAAGAATGCCACAATTTGATTGTGTTCAAACTTTATTTTTAAAAAATTATTCTGAAGATGTAAAAAGTACTTTAGAGTATGTTTTTAATTTGGGATATGATGTTATAGCTATAGATTCACTAGCAGAAGTGTTAGATATGTATCGAGATGTTGAAAAATGTACAATGGGAGCAGCTGAACTATGGTTACTCGGATTACAAGATAAAAATAAAAAAGGTCAGAATATAGGAGAGTATTATACCGCTTTTATAAATATTCAACAACAAACAAAAGCTGGTGATTTTGCTGGTTCTAATCGTTTAAAACATATGACTGATGCTATGTGTCATATTGAAAGATCAAAAGATGGTTTAGAAAGAAGTATGCACTTTTCTAAAAATAGAGATTGTGATAAAGATTTTAAAATGTATTTTTCATTTTATGAAAATAAAATTCACTATACCTATCCTAATATATAAAAACAAATAATATGGGGAACTGTTCAAATAATTCAAGTCCTAATACCTTAAAAGGTAAATGGAATAAAAAACAAAATTTACGAAATCCAACTAGTTATGTTGTAGATAAAAAAGGAAATGTTAAACCAATATATACACAGTTATGAGAGCAAATTTTATACCATTAGATGATAATGTAAATAAGTTAATAGCGTTTACACCTTCACTAGATAAAAATTACAGAAACCACCAAAAAATATCTTCTAAGGAGTACCAAATAGAAACTTTAGATGTTATTGATAATCTTAGAAAAGAAGGTTGGAAAATCAAAGGATCTTATCAAAATTTAAGTAAAAAAACACGCCAAATAGATAATCATACTATCAAGATGGAACATCCTGATTTTAATGTGCTAGATATTAAAGGCCAAACCGAAGCTATCTCTAATCTTACTATTACAAATTCTAGTAATGGTAAATCTCCTTTATCCTTAAATTTAGGAGTATATAGAATGGTATGTGGTAATGGTGCAATAGCAAGAGATACTATTCAATGTCAAAATATAAACCATACATCTAAAGATTATTATAAATTAAATGAAATACTTGCAAGTTTAAACATTAAAACCCAAAGTGTTATTAAAGATTTTCAAAGCTTACAACAAAAAGATTTAACAAACGACCTGATGTTTAAGATGGCTGCTCAATCCGCTAAAATACGCGATGGTGATAAGTATAATTTTAATCCTAATCAACTACTAAACGTAGTAAGGGATGAAGATAAAGGAAATAGCTTATGGACTGTGTTTAACAGAATACAAGAAAATTTAACACAATCAAATCGCTTAGTAGATTTAAGAGGTAACCATATGCCAGGTATTAATTCTATGCCCGAAGATATAAGAGTAAATAAGCAGTTATCTGAATTAGCATATTCATATATGTAATTTAAACTGTTTTACTAATATTTATAATAAACACTTTTATGAGTTTAGTTAATGAAATGATAAAACACTTACTTCCTGAAGAAGAAAAAAGGAGAGTAGTAGCGGTATATGGTGGGGGTTTTAAACCCCCTACCTTAGGTCATTTTGAAGTAGTTAAACAAGCTTTACAAGAAAACCCTAATATAGATGAATTTATTATATTAATAGGAGGTAAAGATAGAGATGGCATTTCACCATCAGAATCTTTACTGATATGGGATTTATATAAACAATACTTATCTATTAAAGTTAATATTAAATTAAGCCCTAAACCACCAATTCAAGCTATATATAATTATGCTAAAGAAAACCCTGAAGAGGAAGTACTATGGATTATAGGAGCTAGGGAAGGTAATGATGAAGATTTTAAAGACATATCAAGTCGAACCACTTCACTAGACAAATACCCTAATATGGATTTACGAGTTATAGTGACTCAAGGAGGTATATCGGGTACGGCTGCAAGAAATGCTTCTAAAATATCATTAGAAAAATTTATCCCTTCTCTACCAAAAGAACTATCGGATGAAGAAAAGGAGCAAGTATACAATTGGGTAGCAAATAAAATACAAGAAAACAAACCCGAAGATGGAAAAGCTGCTCCTTATGGGTCTGGCTATAATAAGGTAAAAGAAGCTATTGTTGGGAAAAAGATAGAATGTGATAACTGTAGTTGGTCTTGGAACATAAAAGATGGTGGGGATGATTTATTTCTTTGTCATAAATGTTACCATGATAATACTCCTTTTTTAAACGAAAATGCTTCATATTCTAAAGATATTGATGTGTTAGATAAAATAAAGCAATTAACCCAACATATGTTAGATAAAGGTTATAATATTGAACCTTTACCTAAAGTTAAATTTGTAGATGGGGATAGTGACAATGCCCGGAATTTTCTCGGTAAAACCGCGTATTATAACCCTAATAATCAAACTATTGTATTATATACAGAAGGTAGACATCCTATTGATATCGTCTCTTCTTATGCTCATGAAATGATTCATCATATTCAATATCTAGAAGGTAGGTTAGGTAACATACAAACCACCGATACCCAAAATAAGGAATTAGAAAAACTAGAAAAAGAAGCATATCAAGGTGGAGGAATTATGTTAAGAGCTTACAAAGATTTCGTGAGGAGGACAACATAAAATATCTTTTATATATTTATAATAAAAGACATATGGTAGGAATTTATAAAATTACAAACCCAAAAGGTAAAATTTATATAGGAAAAAGTAAAAATATTGAGGGTAGATTTAGTTCTTATAATAAAATGCAACATTGTCATCAACAAAGAAAATTATATAATAGTTTAAAAAAATATGGACCTGAAAAACATGAATTTAGTATAATCGAAGAATGTAGGTTTGAGGAATTAAATAAAAAAGAAATACATCATATTCTGACCTTAAAGAGTGCTATTAATGGTTTAAACTTAACTTTAGGGGGTGATGGTGGAGAATTAAGTAAAGAAAGTGAAGAATTAAGAAGAGTTAACTCTATGAAATCAATATTACAATATTCTTTAAATGGAGATTTTATTAAGGAATATAAGGGGGCAAGTGATGCCATTAAACAATTTAATAAAGGAACATCAAATAATATTAATGATTGTGCTAGAGGTAAATATAAATCAACCTATGGATATCAATGGTTATATAAAAAAGGAACAATAAAACAAAAAATCCCTTGTTATATTACAAAAAAAAGAGGACTAGAATGGACGGTTGAGAGAAGAATAAAAACTCATAACTCTAGAGAGGGGGAGAAACGCTCACAAGAGTATAAAGATAAAATAAGAAAAATCAAAACTAAAGCTATATATCAATATAATATAAACGAAGAATTAATCAATATTTACCCCTCATTTATGAGTTTTGAAGGTAGTGGTGTTTTAGGAACTACAAAACTTAGAAAAATCATAAATAAATCTATATTTTATAAGGGTTTTAGATATACTAATATTAAAAAATAAAATGAACCATCAATATAAATATATACAAAAATTATTCAAAACCTACCCAAAATTAGAAAGGAAGTGGTTAAGTAAATTATTATTGGAATCCTTCTATGGTACAAATACAATGGAAGACGACCATTTAAACGATATTGAAGCCGAAGCTAATTTAAAAGGTACAATGACATTTAGGAATTGGACTGATAGTTTAAATGAAAATAAAGGTAAAGACCACTTTAGGTTAATAAAACATGTTATGGAAGTTATGAATTTAAATGAAGAAAAACCCAAATATCAAATTTATTGTGACATGGACGGAGTATTAGCCGACTTTGAACGAGGCTATGAAGAATTAACTGGTGTTGATTTAAAAGGTGAATTTAAAAAAGGAGATGATTTTTGGGATCCTATTAAAGTAGCAGGTGTGGGTTTTTGGGCAGGTTTAAAATGGATGCCTGATGGGCAAAGATTATGGGATTATCTAAAACCATATACCCCACTATTACTATCAGCCCCATCACGTGATGAATCCTCTAGAATAGGAAAACATGTGTGGGTAAAACATAAAATACCCGGTACAAAATTAATATTACGTTATGCTAAACAAAAACAAGAACTAGCAACACCGGATTCAATATTAATAGACGATCGACAAGTTAATATAGATCAGTGGGAAGCTGCAGGGGGGATTGGAATATTACATATTAATACACAAGATACAATAAAACAGTTACAAAAATTAAGCTTATGAGTAAGATAGCAGGTTTAAACCGGGAGTTTGAAAAGAGAGATGTAGAAAGAATGAGAAATCTTGTTAAGGGCAAGTATGGCGATAAAACAGAAACCAGCGTAGGATATACCCCAGCAGAAAAATTTTATAAAGAGGGTGACGTTTGGGAAGCAGATGACCGTTCTTGGACAATTATTGATGGTATTAAACAAAACATTACAAAACTAGACAAAGCAAAAAAATTACACAATATGCCTTTATTTTGTCCAAATTGTAAAGATTTAATGAATAATAGAAATGATAAAGAATTTTTTAAAATACATAAAACCTGCTTTAAATGTGTTATTAAGTTTGAAGATGAATTGAAAAGAACAGGTAAGTTTGAAGAATATAAACGTGATATAATTAATAGTGAAATCGATAATAAAATTAAAGATTTTAAAGAATACGTTAAAGATAAATTATCGGAAAATAACAATTTCATCACAGAAGCAGGAGATATAGAAAAATGGAGAGGCAACATAAATGAAGACCAGGTAAATGAACATGTTGAATCAGTAATTGAGTATTTAAACAGTTTAAAAAAATAAAATGATAAAACTAATAGATCTATTAGAAAATAAAATTTTAGTCCCTAGACGCTCCCCTGAAGAACGCTCTAAGAATTATGTAATCGCTACTCAAAAAAAGATTCAACAATACATGAAGGATGGAAGTAAAGGTGGTCTTAATTTAAAAAATACCCCAATAACCTCATTACCTCAAGGTTTAAAAGTAGGAGGTGATCTTAATTTAAATAGTACCCCAATAACCTCATTACCCCAAGGTTTAACAGTAGGAGGTTCTCTTGATTTATTTAGGACTAAAATAATCTCCCTACCTAATAATTTAAAAGTAGGGGGTGATCTTTATTTAGGGGGTACATTAATAACTACCCTACCCCAAGGCTTAACAGTAGGAGGTTATCTTGATTTAAATAGTACTAAAATAACTTCCCTACCTCAGGATTTAAAAGTAGGAGGTTATCTTTATTTAAGTAATACCAAAATAACCTCATTACCCCAAGGTTTAAAAGTAGTAGGTGATCTTGATTTAAGGAATACTCCAATAACCTCTCTACCACAAGGTTTAACAGTAGGAGGTGATCTTGATTTATATGGGAGCAAAATAACCTCATTACCCCAAGATTTAACAGTAGGAGGTGATCTTGATTTAAGAAATACACCCCTTTCTAAAAAATCCACTAAAGAACAAATTAAACAAATGGTACCTGGAGTAAAAGGTGAAATTTATACATAATGATAAAATTAATAGATCTCTTAGAAAATAAAATCCTAGTCCCTAGACGTTCTCCCGAAGAACGCTCTAAGAATTATGTAATTGCTACTCAAAAGAAAATCCAACAATACATGAAGGATGGAAGTAAAGGTACTCTTGATTTATCTGGTACCCCAATAACCTCCCTACCTCAAGGTTTAACAGTAGGAGGTTCTCTTGATTTAGGTAATACTAAAATAACCTTTTTACCTCCGGGCTTAACAGTAGGAGGTTATCTTGATTTAAGAGATACTTCAATAACTTCCCTACCTCAAGGTTTAAAAGTAGGAGGTTATATTTATTTAACTAGTACCCCAATAACCTCACTACCCCAAGGATTAACGGTAGGAAGTGATCTTTATTTATCATATACTCCTATTACCTTATTACCTCAAGATTTAACAGTAGGAGGTAGTCTTTATTTAAGAGATACCCCAATAACCTCCCTACCTCAAGATTTAAAAGTAGGAGGTAATCTTTATTTATATAATACTAAAATAACCTCCCTACCTCAAGGCTTAACAGTAGGAGGTGATCTTAATTTAATGGGTACTAAAATAACCTCCCTCCCTCAAGGTTTAAAAGTAGGAGGTAATCTTAATTTATATAATACTAAAATAACCTCCCTACCCCAAGATTTAATAGTAGGAGGTAATCTTGATTTAGAGAAAACACCCATCTCTAAAAAATATAGTGAAGAACAAATTAAACAAATGGTGCCTGGAGTAAAAGGTGAAATATTATATTTATAATGATAAAATGATAAAATTAATAGATTTACTAGAAAACAAAATATTAATCCCTAGACGCTCCCCTGAGGAACGTTCTAAGAACTTTTTAATTGCTACTCAAAAGAAGATTCAACAGTATATAAAGGATGGGGGTAAAGGTGGTCTTAATTTAGCAGGTACACCAATAACCTCCCTACCTCAAGGTTTAACAGTAGGAGGTAATCTTAGCTTAAATAATACCCTAATAACCACCCTACCTCAAGGTTTAAAAGTAGGAGGTACTCTTAATTTATATGGGAGCAAAATAACCTCCCTACCTCAAGGCTTAACAGTAGGAGATAATCTTTATTTAAGTAATACCCCAATAACCTCCCTACCTCAAGATTTAAAAGTAGGAGGTAATCTTTATTTATATAATACTAAAATAACCTCCCTACCTCAAGGCTTAACAGTAGGAGGTGATCTTAATTTAATGGGTACTAAAATAACCTCCCTCCCTCAAGGTTTAAAAGTAGGAGGTAATCTTAATTTATATAATACTAAAATAACCTCCCTACCCCAAGATTTAATAGTAGGAGGTAATCTTGATTTAGAGAAAACACCCATCTCTAAAAAATATAGTGAAGAACAAATTAAACAAATGGTGCCTGGAGTAAAAGGTGAAATATTATATTTATAATGATAAAATGATAAAATTAATAGATTTACTAGAAAACAAAATATTAATCCCTAGACGCTCCCCTGAGGAACGTTCTAAGAACTTTTTAATTGCTACTCAAAAGAAGATTCAACAGTATATAAAGGATGGGGGTAAAGGTGGTCTTAATTTAGCAGGTACACCAATAACCTCCCTACCTCAAGGTTTAACAGTAGGAGGTAATCTTAGCTTAAATAATACCCTAATAACCACCCTACCTCAAGGTTTAAAAGTAGGAGGTACTCTTAATTTATATGGGAGCAAAATAACCTCCCTACCTCAAGGCTTAACAGTAGGAGATAATCTTTATTTAAGTAATACCCCTATCACCTCCCTACCTCAAGGTTTAAAAGTAGGAGGTTATATTTATTTAAATAATAGTGAAATAACCTCCCTACCTCAAGGATTAACAGTAGGAGGTGATCTTTATTTATATAATACTAAAATAACCTCCCTACCTCAAGGCTTAACAGTAGGAGGTGATCTTAATTTAAGAAATACACCCCTTTCTAAAAAATCCACTAAAGAACAAATTAAACAAATGGTACCTGGAGTAAAAGGTAGTATATATTTATAAACATATAATGATAAAACTAATAACACTATGAAAGATAATTTTGATGTACATTCTTGGAATACTAATCGTATTTTAGAGAGTAATATGAGCGATGAAGATTTAAAAGCCAAACAGAAGGTTAACATTATTTATAATCAACTAACAAATGACTTCCCAGACTACTTCCAAACACCTAGGGATAAATCCCTATTAAGATTTTCTATTGCATCCTCTCTTACTGAATTAAATTTTAATAATTTAAACGAATCAGAGGAAAAAGAATATGAGGTACAATACTGGGTATATAGAGACGATAATTATGATGATGACTATATTATGGTAAAAGCAAGATCTGAAGAAGAAGCATTATCTAAAGCAAAAGAAGAAAAATATAAAGGTAAAAACTTTAAAATTGTAAAATGATAAAACTAATAGATCTCTTAGAAAATAAAATACTAGTCCCTAGACGCTCTCCTGAAGAACGCTCTAAGAATTATATAATTGCTACTCAAAAGAAAATTCAACAATACATTAAGGATGGGAGTAAAGGTGATCTTGATTTAAGAAATACCCCAATAACCTCCCTACCTCAAGGCTTAACAGTAGGAGGTGATCTTAATTTAATGGGTACTAAATTAACCTCCCTCCCTCAAGGTTTAAAAGTAGGTAGTTACCTTGATTTACAAAACACCCTAATAACCTCCCTCCCTCAAGGTTTAACAGTAGGAGGTAATCTTAATTTATATGGTACTAAAGTAACCACCCTACCTCAAGGTTTAACAGTAGGAGGTGGTATTTATTCATATGATACTGAAATAACCGCCCTACCTAAAGATTTAAAAGTAGGAAGTTTTCTTGATTTATCTAATACCCCACTTTCCAAAAAATATAGTGAAGAACAAATTAAACAAATGGTGCCTGGAGTAAAAGGTAGTATATATTTATAAACATATAATGGTAAAACTAATATAAAATAACAAAATGAAATTTAACAATCCAAAACTTCTAATTGAAAACAAACATTCAATTTTAGAAAACGTAAAACAGGCAAAACAGTATATCGACTCAGGTAAATTAACCCAAGACGAACTAAAAGCTTTAATTGATATAGACCCATCACCAACCCGAAAGTATGTAGGTTGGATGGCAAAACAATGGGTTAATAAACAAGTTACTGATTTAGATGAGCTACGAAACACAATTGAAGAATTTAATACATTTTTAGAAAAAGGTAAAGCAAAAACTAAAGATGTATATCAATTCAAATTATTTAAAGATTTACAAGATGAAGTTGATGGTATTAATAACTCAGGAGAAAATGTATCTACCAAAGACCTAGAATCAGATTACGATACGGTAGTAGACACTGCAGACCTACTAATAATGACTCCTCATACCCATGAGGCATCCCGTAAGCTTGGATTATCCCAATTTGCATTTAGAGACTGTAGTGATGGTGGAAAAGATTCCTCATGGTGTACAACTTATAAAGCCCCCGATCACTTTAATGATTATTACTATACAAATAATGTAACTTTTTATTATATTAAAGTAAAATCAGAGCAAATGTTAAAACAACTTCAAGATAAATTTCCAAAAACCTGGAAGAATTTAGTAGTTGTTGCTTTGGCGGTATTAGATAATGGAAAAATTGATGGGTATGATGGGTTAGATAAACAAATTTCAAAGAGTGATATAAAAGAATATACCTATATTATAGGAATTTCATAATGATAAAATTAATAGACCTTCTAGAAAATAAAATATTAACCACCAGACGCTCCCCTGAAGAACGCTCTAAGAATTTTTTAATTGCTACTCAAAAGAAAATCCAACAGTATATAAAGGATGGTAGTAAAGGTGATCTTAACTTAGAAAATACTCCAATAACCTCCCTCCCTCAAGGTTTAAAAGTAGGAGGTTATCTTGATTTATCTAATACCCTAATAGTCTCCCTCCCCCAAGGTTTAAAAGTAGGAGGTTTTCTTGATTTATATAATACCAAAATAACCTCCCTACCTCAAGATTTAAAAGTTGGTGGTGATCTTAATTTATCTAATACCCCACTTTCCAAAAAATATAGTGAAGAACAAATCAAACAAATGGTACCTGGAGTAAAAGGTCAAATTTATATATAATGATAAAACTAATAGATCTCTTAGAAAACAAAATACTAGTCCCTAGACGTTCCAAAGAAGAACGCTCTAAGAACTTTTTAATTGCTACTCAAAAGAAAATCCAACAGTATATAAAGGATGGTAGTAAAGGTGATCTTGATTTATCTGGTACCCCAATAACCTCCCTACCTCAAGGTTTAAGAGTAGAAGGTTATCTTGATTTATCTGGTACCCCAATAACCTCCCTACCTCAAGGCTTAACAGTAGGAGGTGATCTTAATTTAGGTAGTACTAAAATAACCACCCTCCCTCAAGGTTTAAAAGTAGGAGGTTCTCTTTATTTAAGTAATACCCCCATAACCTCACTACCCCAAGGATTAACGGTAGGAAGTGATCTTTATTTATCATATACTCCTATTACCTCCCTACCACAAGGTTTAACAGTAGGAGGTAATCTTTATTTAAGAGATACCCCAATAACCTCCCTACCCCAAGATTTAAAAGTAGGAAGATTTCTTGGTTTAACTAATACCCCCATCTCTAAAAAATATAGTAAAGAACAAATTAAAACAATGGTGCCTGGTGTGAAAGGTGAAATTTATACATAATGATAAAATTAATAGACCTACTAGAAAATAAAATATTAACCACCAGACGTTCCCCTGAAGAACGCTCTAAGAACTTTTTAATTGCTACGCAAAAGAAAATCCAACAGTATATAAAGGATGGTAGTAAAGGTGATCTTGATTTAGGAGGTACCCCAATAACCTCCCTACCTCAAGGTTTAAGAGTAGAAGGTTATCTTGATTTAGAAGATACTAAAATAACCACATTATCACAAAGTTTAACTGTTGGAGGTTCTCTTTATTTAGGAAATACCAAAATAACCTCATTACCTCAAGGTTTAACAGTAGGAGATTTTCTTGATTTATTTGGGACTAAAATAACCTCCCTACCTCAAGGTTTAACAGTAGGAGGTAATCTTAATTTAAGAAATACACCAATAACCTCCCTACCCCAAGGTTTAATAGTAGGAGGTGATCTTGATTTATATAATACCCCCATCTCTAAAAAATATAGTAAAGAACAAATCAAACAAATGGTACCTGGAGTAAAAGGTCAAATTTATATAAAATGATAAAACTAATATATTAGTAAAAAAGGTAATTTTTAAAAAATTTTTAATATTTATAACTGAACATTTTAAACAAAAACTAATTAAAAACACAAATAATGGACAATTTTGACCTACGTAAATATCTTGCAGAGGGTAAACTACATACCCTTAATACCTTAAAAAAACAAGATTCCAAAATAAAAGTAGAAGGAAAAATGGGTAACGAAAGTAACCTATTATCTACAAAAATGAAAGTATCAGAATTAAAAGCAAAAATCAAACAAGATATATTAGCAGAATTATCCCTAAAAGAGGATGAAGATGAAGATGTTAACGATGACATGGACGATAGTGCCACAGATAGGGATGAAGATATAGAAATTGAAGATGAAGATGCACCAAGAAAGGAATATGAAACTAGTTTAACACCAGAAGAAGAGCTAATCCAGGATTCTTTAAAAACAGCATTGGATACCGCTAATGCTTTAGGAAATGATAAATTAACGGATCAAATTGGTAATACTATTACGTTTTTCACACGTGAATACGTGGTAGGAAACAGATAGCGATAACTATGGTTAACGAACGTAAACTCACCGAAAGAGAACGAGATTCACGTGAAGTAATACTTAAAGGTTTGCTATCCAATAAGCGTAATTTAGTTAAAAAGTATGGTAAAGATGCTGAAAAAGTCATGTATGGTATAGCAACCAAAAAAGCCAAAACAAAAGTTGAAAATATGAACAAAGATAGAATAAAAGAATTAATTCAAGCCTCATTAACCCGAAAAGATTCCATGAGTGAAGATTTAGATGTTGGTCATCAGGATAATGAACCTGGAATGCTAAAGGCTGAATTATATAGAACTATTAAGTTATCAATAATGTTATATAAGACTTTAGATAAGTACGAGGGTAATATGGAAGTGGATTTTCCAAATTGGTGGCAATCTAAGATAATTAAAGCTAAAGACTATATACAGGGTGCGTATGACTATTTAGATGGTCAGGAAAATGTAGGCAAAATGGATGCAATGTTAGACTTGAATGAAAGAGTATCTATAATAGATAAGCTTATGGAGTCAGAACATAATATAAAAGAAAATGTAAACCCCGAATTAGATAGACTAGTAAATGGATTTATAAGAAAATTAGCAGATAGATACGATTATTCATTACAGGATGCTGTCTACGCTGTTACGCAAGTATTAAGAAAACAAAACTATGATGGGTTAAATGAAGGTAACTCAACATTATATAAAGACATTAATACCATTACGTTCACATTAGACGATGGAGATTTAGATGATAAATTCTTATCTGATGAAAGTCTTTCTAGAAACTTAGGTTATAAAAAAGACGGTGGGGATACTTATTATGTTTTACCAAAAAGAGACTTCGATAGGTTCCAAGATTGGGCAGATTCAAATGGGTATGATACAGATGAAGTTATTGATGTCATTGGTGAAATAGTAAAAGAAGACCTAGAAGAAGCTTCAGGGTTAGAATTTAAAGTAGGAGACAAGGTAACATACCTAGGCCACCCAGGTGTTATCACAAAATCCGGAACAGACATAATGGATAGACCTCAATATAGTGTATCCTACAATAAAGGAACAGGCGATACTAAAGCTACAAACATATATAATAAAGGTGGTGAAATTAAAAAAGCAATATCTGAAACTACCAAAGATAACTCATCATCTTATAAAGATAGTAATACTGGTAAGCAATACGATATTCAAAAAAGTGGGAATAAATGGGAAATGGATATAATGAAGAAGGGTGCTAGTATATATGATCAAAATGCTATTACTACTATCAAGAGAGATTCCCCTGCTGAACTAAAAGACTGGTTGGATGGGTATAAAATAGATTCATCATGGATGTCCCATTTGGTAGACGAAGAAGAATTTACTGAATCTAAAGATAAAGTTTAAAATATAATTTAAACGAAAATAATGACTAAATCCGAACTAAAAGAAAAAATACGAGCCTTAGCTTTTACAGTAATAGGTGAAAAATCAAAGGCTGATGATGCTTCACAAGCTTATGATGAATTAACTAAATTTCCTGAATTAAAGGATATTATAGTTAATTTAATGACTCATGAGTTTGATTCGTTCTTAGAAAGAATTGATTGGGTTTCACCTAAACCATCAACCTTTAGAATTGTTCTTTTAAATGGTGAATCCTTTTTATTAACATATGGTACTCGTAGTTGGGTAGCAACAGTAGCAGGCAAAAAATATTATTTACTAAATTTAGATGAAGAAGAATATGCCTCTCAAGCTATTAGTCGTATATTGCAATACGGTCCAAAAAGTGGAGCCGAAGTAACAGAGGTAGAAGAAACCGACGACTTAACTGATGAAGAAGAAGTTGATGTTGACATCGACATAGAACAATAATATGGATGTATTTGATAAAATATTAAAAGAAAATAGTTGGAGATTTCCTAAAGGTTACCCGGATATGAACGATCCTTCAGATAAAAAATTCTTATTTGATATAGTAGAAGGATATAAATATAAGATTAAAGAAGAAGAAGTAGAAGAAGATATTGAAGAGTTAAGAGCAAACCTAGTTAGCTTTATAAAGAATATATCTAACGCTAATGAATTAAAACAGATTACTAAGTATACCAAAAATGTTGGGTTTGGTAATTCAATGAAGGATCACTTATCATCTAAAAATTTAAGTAATAAAGATATATTATTTTTTCAATCACTTTTATCAGATATGGGTAAAACTGGGGAATTTTCTAAAATAGCAGAAAACCCACCTAAATTTGACATAACCAACCCAAATTATTTTGATCAAATACAGGGTTTTAGTAACTCCGAATTAATATCTTTATATGGTGATATGAAGGATTCTATTCAAGGGACCGTTTCTTTAGGACCAGGTGAAGCCTTTTTATCCGTATTTTTTAATAATGTGTCAAAAGCTAAGGATAAAGGGGATTTAAATATAGATGGTAAAGAAGTTGAATTAAAATCTAGAACTGGAGCTTCGGGGGCATTAGTAGTACCTTCATATGTTGTAAGAGGAAAATCAGCTGAGTATATACAGAACCTAATAAAATTAGTTGATACTTTAGATCTGGATAAAGACCAAAAAGAAGAAATTAAAAATTTAATAACTCCCAAGGGTACTACTTGGCCTTTTAAGGTTAATACTCTTTACCAATCGGCATTAAACTTCGGTATAGATAATAAGGTAATAATCGAAAAAATATCAGATAAAATCAATTTCTGGTATAAAAATAAATTATCAATGGATATAAGTTCTTACTTTACGGGGAAGGAATTCGAATCCGATAAGTTTATTGTAGACTTAGCTAAGAATTTAGCTAAAGATTACTTTGAAGAACATCAGTTTGATGGTTTTATGATATCAGATAATAAAGGAAATTTTAAATATTATGAAGGTAATAGCTTTATTAATGCTATAGGCACTGAACTAACAGTTCAAAGACCCTCAGATTTAGTACCTAGAATAAAAATATAAAGATATGTGTAAATGCGGATGTAATACTTGCAAAACAAAAATAACAGGACCTTTACTTACTAAAAGTAAATTAAAATCCCTGTTATCTAAAAACTTACAATTTCATATTGATGAGAATATACCATTATATGAATCACAACTTGACTTAAAATCCAAAGCACTTCTAATTAAAGAAGCTAAAAAAATGTATTCTCGTAATATATTAGATTTAAGTGAAGGTGATATAAAGTTAATAAAAACGTATCTAAATGAAGGTGAAATGGATGAAAAATATGAATTACCGACTCAAGATCAAGTAAATAAATTTTTTTCATTAACCCAAAATGAGATACATTATCTAAATTCTAAACCTGTAAAAGGTCAAGAAAAGACATTTAATAAAATGGAAGTTGAACCTTGGGACGAATATGATTTATCTAATTGGAATTCTTTAGTTAGAAAAGCTAAAGCAAAAGGTAAAATAGATGAAAAACTTAAGGGAATAGATGGAAAAGCATGTTGGAAAGGGTATAAATTAGCAGGCACAAAAAAGAAAGGTGGTAAAACCGTTGATAATTGTGTACCTATGAAAGAATCTAATTTCGAAGAACCCACAGAATCCTTAAAAAAAAAACCACTGAAGTAGATGAAGTAGATATGGAAATTAATGAATTATTAGAAATGGAAATCATTGATGAAAATATTACGGAAGCAAAGTACCAAGGTAAAACTGTTACATTAAATAAACCCTCACGTGGTGATAGTAAAAAATTTAAAGTATATGTCAACTCAGGTAAGAAAAATGCTGATGGTTCTATTAAAGTAAAAAAAGTAAATTTTGGACATGGTGGTTCGTCTGCAAAACGTCCAACTATGAGCATTAGAAAATCAAACCCTAAACGTAGAAAAGCATTTAGATCCCGATTTAACTGTGACTCACCAGGACCTAAAACAATGGCAAGATATTGGTCTTGTAAAGCTTGGTAATAGAATAACAATATGAAAGAACTAAAAAAATAAATTAATATGAAATGTAACTACAAAGTATGTAACTGTGGGACGTCTTGTGACTGTTCTTGTTGTAATTGTTAAAATAAATAAAATAAAGATATGAAAGAATTAACAGCATTTAGAAAATATTTAGCAGAAGATATATCAAAAGAAGAAAAAACAGCAGATCATTACTATATCAAATTTAACGATATAAAAAAACAAGGTGTTGATAGAATATATAGTATTTTGAAAAAATACGGGTCTAAAACCTTTCAAGATAAAGATGAATTTTCAATTAAATCCGGGGATAAGGTATATGCTGGAGGTAAAGCGTCTAAAAAAATAAAAAATACTCACGATATCAAAAGAGACGGAGAGAAATTCAAAATAGGTAAATATGATATTAAATTAGAAGAACCATATGATGGGGCTATATATCCCTACTTTGAATTAAGAGATTTCAATTATGACCTATATAGTGTATCTTCAAATGGAGAAAAAATAAAGATCAAATTATCCCAAATAAAATAAATAAAATAAAGATATGAAAGAATTAAATACATTTAGAAAATACTTGGTAGAAGGAGAAACAGCACAACCTGATGATGATTTAGAAGATCGTATGGATGCTGGGGATTTTGGACAAGTAGAAGAAAATAAAAGTGGTACCCAAATATCACCAATAATCTCAGATTTTGAATCTAGTAAATTACAATTAATGATTTTTATTGATAATAATGAACCCTACTTATACAAAGGAACAGGACCAGAATTATTAGAAACATGTAAGGAGTTGTTTGAAGATGAATGGGAAGACGAAGAAGAAAGAGGAGTATGGGAAGATTTTGAAGAATGGTTCTATGAGGAATTAGATCAATATAAAATTAATATTCAACTTTTTATATTATAAAACTCTTTATAAGTAATAAAAACTAAAAACTTACAGAATAGATTCATAGCCTATTCGATTTAAAAATAAATACGATATCTGTGGCATCTTTTGGATGCCACACTTTTTTTTCGTATATTAACATATAGATAAAAATATAACGGAATAATGATATGAATCAAAAAATACTAACTAAAGATCAGAGAAAAGAATATGAAAATAGTAATCTTACTTTAAAGAGTATATTTGAAATGGAACAACGTGGATTTAAAATACCACTTATAGTTAAACTTTCAGCAGAACTCCCAAACGATACTCGTATGTTAGATAACATGGTAAGAGATATGCTAGAATTTGCTATAGATAATGAATATTATGAAAAAGCAGTAATATTAAGAGATTTTTTAAATAAGGATACAATATGAATAAAAATGTAGTAATGGTTGGAGCAGGTGTAGCAAATGTAAACGCTGCTACTAAGCTAATTGATAGTGGTTTTAAAGGTAAAATTACTATTATTGATATGGGTAATTCCATTTAGTGTGGGGTTGGTCTGATGGGACTTTTACATATGTATAATAAAATTAAACCTATGAAAATTTATCTTTTAGAGAAAAATAATATACCATTTTATGTGGGAAAGTCTATAAATCCCAAAAAAAGATTAAACCATCATAAACATAAATTTGGAAAGGACATTACACAATTAATACTAGAAGAATCCGCAGATGAACACTGGAAATTTTGGGAATGTTATTGGATAGAACAGTTTATTTCTTGGGGTTTTGATTTGGAAAATAAAAATAAAGGTGGTGGTGGTCCTACCCAATGGGATTCTAAGTGGGATACTAAAAAGCGTAGAGACGCTATTTCAAACCACCCCACACGCGGTAAAAATATAAGTCAATCTTTAATAAACCACTCTCAATACTATACCCCCGAAGTTAAGAGTAAAATGTCTAAATCTCAAAAAGGGATACCTAAACCCTTCACAGAACAACATATAGAAAACATAAAAAAAGCAAAACTAAAACAAGCCAAACCCTTATTACAAAAGGATTTAAAAGGAAATTTTATTAAAGAATGGGAAAGTAAGGGTCAAGCGGCTTTATGGTTAAAAGAACAAACAGGAAAAACGAGTAATTTGTCTTCCCAGATAAAAGATTGTATATTGGGGAGACAAAAAACCGCTTTAGGTTATAAGTGGGAATATAAAAATTAAATAAAAATTAAATAAAAATAAATATGAAAAATCAAAAGATAGTAATGGTCGGATCAGGCGTGGCAAATGTTGCTGCTGCTACCAAGTTGGTTGATGAAGGTTTTAAAGGTAAAATTACTATTATTGATATGGGTAAAAACCCACATAAACGAAAGTATAGTGAGGTAATGACAGGTTTCTTAGGTTGCGGTGGCTGGTCAGACGGCAAGTTAACTTACCACACATCAATTGGAGGTCAATTAAGTAAATATTGTGGTGAAGAAAAAGCAATGGGTTTATTTGATCAAGTTATAGCTAACTTCAAACGCTTCCACCCAAAACCAGAAGAGGTACAATGTTCGGACCCCCAAACAGAACCTGATTTTATTAAACCCTATTTTGGGTTAAGATTATTCCCTGTATGGCACGTTGGTACAGATTATCTACATGAAATAGGTAAAAATTGGTATGATTTCTTAGTAGAAGGTGGTGTAGAATTTATTTGGGAAACTAAAGTAACTGAAATTGATTTTGATAATCAAGAATTGTATTGTGATTGGAATACTCCAAAAGAAACAATAAAATATGATAAACTTATATTTGGTGTAGGCAAATCAGGTATTGACTTTGGTAAAGAATTAGCTGAAAAATATGACTTACCTACAGAACCAAAACCAGTACAAATAGGTGTTCGATTTGAAGCACCACAAAAACACTTTCAAAAATTGATTGATGTATCCTATGACTTCAAATTATATCGTAAGTACGAGGATAAAGGAGTATCACTTCGTTCATTCTGTACAAACAACAACGCAGCCTATGTTGCTGTTGAGGAAACATATGGTAATCATAGCTATAATGGTCATGCTAAAAAGGATGAATCTTTTAGAAACAACATGACAAATTTTGGAATTTTAATGGAGGTTCAAGGAATAGAAAACCCATTTGAGTGGTCAAGAGATGTAGTTAAAAAATTACAAATAGGAGGCACAGGTTTATATTATAGTCCTACACGTAAACCTACAACAACATCAGAAGGTGAAAATGTATCAGCTACCCAAATAGATGAAGCAGGTATGGAATATGTAA
>Ga0222649_1000025_pt1 | contig 69212 bp, 51 predicted proteins | sample AntAcemetagen337_FD_179865 | JGI IMG/M metagenome (GOLD analysis project Ga0222649, IMG submission 179865) | Saline water microbial communities from Ace Lake, Antarctica - #337 | ecosystem: Environmental > Aquatic > Non-marine Saline and Alkaline > Saline | place: Antarctica: Ace Lake... | reverse complement strand
ATAGCTAGAGATGTGGTCAATAAAATTGGCTACACCAAAGGGGCATACCAGTTTAGTGGAGATTCTTGTGGGGTTATTTCACTTATTCACGAGCAGTCTCAAGACATTAACCAAGGAGTAGACCGTGGTTCTAAAGAAGAGCAGGGAGCTGGAGACCAGGGAATGATGTTTGGCTACGCCACTAAGGAAACAGAAAATTATATGCCTTTGGCCTTAGATATTTCTCATAAAATTTTAGAGGAATTGGCTAAAATGAGAAGAGAAGACACTGATATTTCCTATTTAAGACCAGATGCCAAGTCTCAGGTCACCATTGAATATTCAGATGAAAATGTGCCGCAGCGTATAGACACCATAGTAATTTCTACCCAGCATGATCCTTTCTTAGCAGATGACAACGCCATGTTGGCCACTATTAAAAAAGACCTCATTGAAAAACTCATTCCAAGGGTAGTAGCGCTGTTTCCAACCCATGTACAAGCCCTTTTTAATAAGGAGATTACTTATTATATTAATCCTACAGGTAAATTTGTTATTGGGGGCCCCCATGGAGACACTGGGCTAACGGGAAGAAAAATTATTGTAGACACTTACGGGGGTAAAGGCGCCCACGGAGGGGGTGCTTTTAGTGGCAAAGACCCCTCTAAGGTAGACCGTTCTGCTGCCTATGCAGCTAGACATGCTGCTAAAAATTTAGTAGCGGCAGGAGTGGCCTCTGAAATTTTAGTACAGATTAGTTATGCCATAGGGGTAGTAGCACCCACGTCTCTTTATGTAAATACCTATGGAACATCTGCCACAGGCCTTACAGACGGAGAAATAGCAAAGAAAGTATTAGAAATTTTTGATATGCGCCCGCATGCTATTGAAGAGCGATTGCAGCTGCGCAATCCTATATATTTTGAAACAGCTGCCTACGGTCATATGGGGAGGACTCCGCGTAAAGTGACTAAAGTTTTTGAGTCTCCATACAACGGCCGCATAGAGAGAGAAGTGACACTATTTACCTGGGAACAATTAGACAAAGTGTCTGATGTACAAAAAGCCTTTGGTTTGTGATATATTTTTAAGGGGGAGGCATTTTAAATTTCAACCCCTATATTTAAAGTCTTAAGTTCAAACATTTATTGAATAGTTATCAAGAAAGGCGGAGGGATTAGACCCTATGAAGCCTTAGCAACCCTTTGCATTTGCAATGAAGGTGCTACATTCTATCCTATTTTAAGGGAATAGATAACGTGAAGGCTTACTGCCTGTAAGCCACACTTTCTTTTTTAACTTTTTCGATTTTTACCATTCCAGTTGCGATACTAGATGGGTTTGGCTTTTTAATTATTTTTTTAACATTAAAAACAAAAATCATGAGTACAGAAAACAACAAACAATTTGCTACCAATGCCCTGCACGCTGGGCATGATCCAAAAACAACCGCAGGAACAAGAGCAGTCCCTATTTACCAGACCACGGCCTACGTTTTTGAAAGTGCAGAACACGCCGCCAATCTTTTTGCCTTGGCAGAACCTGGAAATATTTACACCAGAATTAACAACCCTACCAACGATATTTTAGAAAAACGATTGGCGGCACTTGAAGGAGGAATTGCTGCTGTGGTAACTGCCTCTGGTACTGCAGCTATTGCCACTTCTTTATTGGTGCTTTTAAAGGCGGGAGACCATATTGTAGCTTCTAGCAGTTTGTATGGAGGCACTTATAATCTTTTAAATGTGACCCTGCCTAGATTAGGGATCACCACCACCTTTGTGGACCCTTCTGAGCCTGCTCATTTTGAAGCTGCATTGCAAGAAAATACCAGGGCCTTTTTTGTAGAATCTTTGGGAAACCCAAAATTAGATGTATTGGATTTAAAAGCCATTGCTGGGGTTGCTAAAAAAGCCAAAGTGCCTTTTATTGTAGACAATACAGTAGCCACACCGGCCTTATTAAACCCTATTGCTTATGGAGCAAATATTGTCATTCATTCCCTGACTAAATTTATAAATGGAAACGGAACGGCTTTGGGAGGTGCTGTCATAGACGCAGGAACCTTTGATTGGAGCAGCGGAAAGTTTCCGGAGTTTACGGAGCCCTCTGCTGGTTATCACGGACTTATTTACCACGAGGCATTAGGGGAAGCTGCCTTTATTGCCAAACTGAGAATAGAAGGCCTTAGAGATTACGGAGCGGCCATAAGCCCATTCAATGCTTTTCAGATTATTCAAGGCTTAGAAACCCTGTCTATTAGAATAGCCAAGCATTCAGAAAATGCCCTGGCCTTGGCCCAATGGTTAGAAAAGCAAGAATTAGTTTCATGGGTAAACTACCCCGGTTTAAAATCAAGTCCATATTACGACAAAGCACAGGAATACCTGCCTAATGGCCAGAGTGGAATTGTTACTTTTGGAGTAAAAGGGGGTTTTGAATCTGCTAAAAAAGTAGCCAACAAAACCCAGTTGTTTTCTTTACTGGCCAATATTGGAGATAGTAAATCTCTCATTATACACCCAGCCAGTACCACGCATCAGCAATTGTCCTCAGAGGCTCAAATAGGTGCTGGAGTTACAGAAGATCTCATTAGATTGTCTGTGGGTTTAGAATCTATTGAAGATTTAAAAGCAGACCTAACTACTGTTTTTGCCGCTATTAAAGAAAATATTTTAGCCTAATATTCATGCGGCAAGCTTTTGCTTGCCGCTTAAATGACTCTTATGAAAACCATTCAAATAAAAGGATACCAGACCCTTTCCAATTATACGGCAGACATTGCACTCACCTATGAGCATTTTGGGCTTCCTTTAGACAGTGCTCCAGTAGTGTTGGTGAACCATGCGCTTACTGGAAACTCTAATGTGGCTGGTGCTGGTGGCTGGTGGAGTGCACTTATTGGAGCGGGAAAATGCATAGATACGGAGCGGTACGCTGTTTTGGCATTTAATGTTCCGGGAAATGGCTATGATGGCTTTGTTATTGAAAACTATAAGAATTTTGTAGCGGGAGATATAGCAAAAATATTTCTTGAAGGGCTTGAGATTTTAAAAATTCCTAAATTATTTGCTATTATTGGCGGTTCCTTAGGAGGAGGTATTGCCTGGGAGATGGCTGCTTTTAATCCCCAAATTACACAGCACCTTATTCCGGTGGCCTCTGATTGGAAATCTACAGATTGGCTCATTGCCAACTGCCAAATTCAAGAACAATTTTTATTAAACTCTAAGCAGCCAGTTCATGACGCTCGTATGCACGCCATGCTCTGCTATAGAACGCCTGAGTCTTTTAACCAAAAGTTTAATAGAAGTACTAATGAGGCTTTACAAGTGTTTAATGTAGAGAGTTGGCTTACCCATCACGGAGAAAAATTGCAAGCGCGTTTTCAGCTGTCTGCATATAAACTAGTAAATCAATTATTACGTTCCATAGACATAACCAGAAATGGCCCAGAGGCCTTTAAAAAATTACAGGAAAGTGACACCCACATTCATATTATTGGGGTAGATTCTGACTTATTTTTTACTGCTTCTGAAAACAAAGATACCTTTAGGCAGTTGGCACAATCACAGTCTAATGTGACCTATGGAGAAATAAGATCTCTCCACGGGCACGATGCTTTTTTGTTAGAGTTTGAGCAGTTAGAAATTTTATTAGTAGGTATATTTACCCCAGCATGGGCCCTTAAAAAAGTGCAGGTTTTAAAATTTGGCGGGAAGTCTCTGGCCAATGGAGAAGGGATAGAAAAGGTCTGTGAGATTATTGCTAAAAAGAAATCTGAGCAGCAACCTATTGCTGTGGTGGTGTCTGCTAGAGACAATGCCACAGACCAATTAGAGTGTTTGTTAGACCTAGCGGCCCAAGGCCAGGACTACCTCCCTGCCCTAGACTTTTTCAAAGCCCAACAAACCACCCCTCTCCGTGAACCTATCTTGGCACCATATTTTGAACAACTTAGCCAAATCTTAGTAGGGGTTGCCCTTACAAAAGACTACAGCCTTAAAATCAAGGACCAGGTATTGGCGTTTGGCGAAATCATTTCTGCTAAGACCTTGGTGTATTTATTAGAAAAAAAGGGTGTAAATGCTCAGCTATTAGACAGCAGAACCCTTATTAGAACTAATAACCAATTTGGGAACGCTCAGGTTCAAGAAGTCATTTCTAAACAGCAGGTAAGGGTTGCCTATGATTTGCTACCAAAGGGTGTTGTTCCTGTGTTTACAGGTTTTATAGGAGGAACCGCTACAGGAGAGACCACCACGCTGGGGCGTAACGGGAGCAACTACTCTGCTGCCCTATTGGCTAATTTTCTAGAGGCGGGTGAATTGCAAAATTATACCCATGTAGACGGTATTTATACGGCCAATCCAAGTTTGGTGCCAGAAGCACAAAAAATTGCGGCACTCTCATATTCTGAAGCCAATGAGTTGGCCAACTTTGGAGCTACTATTTTACACGCCAAGACCATTATACCGCTTATTGAAAAAAACATTCCACTGAGAATTCTCAATACATTTAAGGCAGAAAATGAGGGTACTTTAATAAGCGCTACACCTACTAAAGAAGGAATAAAATCTCTGTCTCTTATAGAATCTGTGAGTTTAATTACCATTGAAGGTAGAGGGCTTTTAGGAAAAGCAGGGGTAGATGCCAGAATTTTTAAGACCTTAGGAAACGCTAATATTAGTGTGAGTATCATTTCACAGGGATCTTCTGAAAGAGGAATTGGTTTAGTGGTAGATGCCAAGGATGCCACAGAAGCTGTTGTGTCCTTAGAACGTGAATTTGAACAAGATTTTTACGCCCAAGACATCAATAGGATCTATGCAGTAGACCAGGTGTCTGTTATTTCTATTGTAGGACAAGATTTGAGTTCTTTTCACAAGCCTTATAATGCGCTTATTAAAAACCAGATTGTGCCGCTTTTATTTAACAATACGGTGACGGGTAAAAACGTCTCATTGGTCTTGCATAAAAAAGACTTGAACAAGGCGCTTAATATTATGCATGCCCAAATATTTGGGCAGGCTAAAAAAGTAAATATAGCTGTATTTGGAGTAGGGCAGGTGGGTGCCGCTTTGGTAGATCAGATATTAAAGGCTGCACCCCAAATAGAAGAGAGAAAAGGAATTAAGCTACAAGTATTTGCTTTGGCTAACTCTAAAATAATGTTACTAAATGCTGGCGGGATTGGCAAAATTGCAACAGACACCACTGAAATAACTTTAACTTCTGCAACAGCATCTATATCAGGATCTAATGCAGTAGTTTCCACTGCAGACTGGCGTTCAGAATTGGCTATTTCAGAACAGTATTCAGATGTAGAAGTATTGTTTAACTATGCCCAAATCCATCATTTAGAAAATTTAATATTGGTAGACAATACCGCTAGTGCTTCATTTGTAGCAAACTACGCTCATTTTGTAGCTCATGGTTTTGATTTGGTATCTTCTAATAAAATAGCCAATACCTTGTCCTACAAATCATACAGAGCACTGCGTGAACAGTTGGTAAAGTTTCAGAAACAATACCTTTATGAAACTAATGTTGGAGCTGGCTTACCCCTTATAGATACTATTAAATTACTGCATCTGTCTGGAGAGAATATCACCCAAATTAAGGGGGTGTTTTCAGGCTCACTCAGTTATATATTTAATACCTTTTCAGTCTCAGATAAGCCTTTTTCTGAAGTAGTTAGGGAAGCCCTTTCTAAAGGGTATACAGAGCCAGACCCAAGAGAAGACTTAAGTGGGAATGACGTTGGTAGAAAGCTTCTGATTTTAGCCAGAGAGTTAGACCTTATTAATGAATTTTCTGAAGTGGTTATTGATAATCTTATTCCAGAATCTTTACGCAGCCTAGATGCCCCAGTCTTCTTAAAAGAAATGTCTAAATTAGATGCTATATTTGCAGAAATAAAAGCCAAACAAGCCCCAGGATATGTCCTGAGATATATAGGGATTTTAAATGGGGATTTACAGCAAGAAAAAGGGTGCTTAAAGGCCCAATTAATATCTGTTGCTGGAGACAGTTCCTTGGGCCAAGTAAAGGGTGCGGATTCTATTATAGAAATATACACAGAATCTTATGGAAACCAGCCCATTGTTATTCAGGGTGCTGGTGCAGGAGCCGCCGTAACAGCTAGGGGTGTTTTTGGAGATATTTTAAGAATTGTGGAAAAGAATTAGGCCCACTTAAAAAGAACAAAGATGGACGCATACGAATTTGAAACCAATGCCATTAGAATGCAAATGCAGCGTTCTAAAAACTTGGAACATTCAACCCCACTGTACCTGACTTCCAGTTTTGTTTTTCAGGACGCAGAAGATATGCGGGCTTCTTTTGCAGAAGAAAAACAAAGAAATATCTATTCCAGATATGCAAATCCTAATACTTCAGAGCTTATTGAGAAAATTTGTAGCATGGAAAAAGCAGAAGCAGGTTTTGCTTTTGCCTCTGGCATGGCTGCTGTATACAGTACTTTTGCTGCTCTCTTAGAAAGTGGAGACCACATCCTTTCCTGTGCAAGTGTATTTGGCTCTACTCTTAGTTTGTACACCAATTTTTTTCCAAAATGGCAGATTAGTACAGACTTATTTCACATAAGAGCATCGGCCTCTGAAATAGAGGCCCTCATAAAACCCAATACAAAAGTTATTTACGTAGAGTCTCCTACCAACCCTGCAGTAGACGTATTAGACCTTGAAATGCTTGGAAATATTGCAGAAAAACATGGTTTAATTCTCATTGTAGATAATTGTTTTGCCTCTCCTTATTTGCAGCAGCCTATTGTTTTTGGCGCTCATTTAGTGGTGCATTCTGCAACCAAACTCATAGACGGCCAAGGAAGGGTTTTAGGCGGTATAACGGTGGGCCACGCAGATCTTATAGAGAAAATATATCGGTTTTCTAGAATATCCGGTCCGGCCATGTCTCCTTTTAACGCTTGGGTACTTTCCAAGAGTTTAGAAACCTTAGCGGTTAGAGTAGACCGCCACTGTGAAAACGCTTTGGCATTGGCTACTTTTCTAGAAAGTCATGAAAAAGTAAGCATGGTAAAGTATCCATTTTTAAAATCACACCCTATGTATGCCGTGGCCATAAAGCAAATGAAAGCGGGAGGGGCAGTAGTTGCTTTTGAAATAACAGGAGGCTTAGAAGCTGGGAAAACCTTTTTTAACAGTATTCAAATGCTTTCGCTCTCTGCTAATCTAGGAGACTCAAGAAGTATTGTCACGCACCCAGCCAGTACCACCCACGCTAAATTAAGCCCAGAAGAACGCATCAACGCGGGCATTTCTGACGGGCTCATTAGAGTTTCTGTAGGATTAGAAAACATAAAAGATATTATGGCAGATGTAGCGCAGGCTATAGAAAAAGCCGCTTTATAAATATATATTATTTTGACTGATAACAAAAAGACATACCCACCAAAAACACCTATAAAGGAACTTTTAAAAGAGAGAATTCTAGTCTTAGATGGTGCCATGGGCACCATGATACAAGAGTATAGGTTCTCAGAAGAAGATTATAGGGGAGCGCGTTTTAAAGATTGGGAACATCCTTTACAAGGTAATAATGACCTATTAACCCTCACACAGCCAGATGCCATTAAAACCATTCATGAAAAATATCTGGCTGCAGGAGCCGATATCATAGAAACCAATACTTTTTCATGTACCACCATTGCTATGGCAGACTATCATATGGAGGGTCTGGTATATGAATTAAATTATGAGGCCACTAGAATAGCCCTAGAAGCCGCAGCAGCTTTTACAGCAAAGGATCCTTCAAGGCCTAGATATGTAGCTGGGAGTATAGGGCCCACAAACAGGACGGCTAGTTTGTCTCCAGATGTAAACAACCCAGGTTATAGAGCGGTAAGCTTTGAAGATTTAAAAGTAGCTTACAGTGAGCAGGTAGTAGCATTATTAGACGCTGGAGTAGATATTTTATTAGTAGAAACTGTTTTCGACACCCTTAACGCAAAGGCTGCTTTATTTGCCATTGAAGAAGTAAAAACACAGAGAAATATTTCAATCCCCATTATGGTGAGTGGTACTATTACAGACGCCTCTGGAAGGACTTTATCTGGACAGACCGCAGAAGCATTCCTCATTTCAATTGCCCATTCAGACCTATTAACTGTAGGTTTTAACTGTGCGCTAGGTGCCAAAGCACTATTGCCACATTTAGAAGTATTGGCTAAAAAAGGACCTTTTGGGGTTTCTGCGCACCCCAATGCGGGTTTGCCAAATGCCTTTGGGGGCTATGATGAGAGTGCCTCAGAAATGGCTGCTCAAATTCAGCAGTATATAGACCTTGGTCTTGTAAATATTGTAGGCGGCTGCTGTGGTACCCGCCCAGCGCACATAGAGGCCATTGCAGCTATTGCGGCTAAAGGAACGCCCAGAAAGATACTAAACAAGGCCATCCCTCAAATGCACCTTTCTGGTTTAGAGCCGCTCATACTCACCCCAGAGATTAATTTTGTAAATGTAGGAGAACGCACCAATGTAGCGGGTTCCAAGATGTTTTTAAGGCTTATAAAGGAAGGCTCTTATGAGCAAGCCTTAGCTGTAGCAAGAGAACAGGTAGAGAATGGGGCACAGATCATAGACATCAATATGGATGACGGTCTAATAGATGGTAAAGAGGCCATGGTTGATTTTTTAAACCTGGTGGTGGCAGAGCCAGATATTTCTAGGGTACCCATTATGATTGACAGTTCTAAATGGGAGATTATAGAGGCAGGTCTTAGGGTGGTACAAGGAAAGTGTGTGGTGAATTCTATCAGTTTAAAAGAAGGAGAAGCACAATTTTTGGCGCAGGCCACTAAAATTAAACAATATGGTGCTGCAGTTATTATTATGGCTTTTGATGAGGTGGGTCAGGCAGATAATTATGAAAGAAGGATAGAAATAGCTAAACGCTCATATGATTTGCTGGTTCAAAAATTAGACTTTGCACCCCAAGACATTATTTTTGATTTAAATGTGTTTCCAGTGGCTACCGGAATGGAAGAACACCGCCACAACGCCTTAGATTTTATAAAGGCTACGGCTTGGGTGCGCACTCATTTACCATATGCTTCTGTGAGTGGTGGGGTGAGTAATGTCTCCTTTAGCTTTAGAGGGAACAACCCTGTTAGAGAGGCCATGCATTCAGTATTTTTATATCATGCCATTAAGGCTGGTATGAATATGGGAATTGTAAACCCAAGTATGTTGGAGGTGTATGATGACATTCCTAAGGACTTATTGGCCCATGTAGAAGACGTTATTTTAGACAGGCGGGATGACGCCACAGAGCGTTTATTAGATTTTGCAGAGGGATTTGTTGGGACAGTAAAAGAAAGTAAAATTGACTTGTCATGGAGAGAGACTCCCCTGCAAGACAGAATTACCAGAGCCCTTGTAAAAGGTATAGATGCTTATATTATTGAAGATGTAGAAGAAGCCAGACTAGCTGCAGCTGCTCCTATTCACGTCATTGAAGGCAATTTAATGACGGGCATGAATGTGGTAGGAGATTTGTTTGGAGCTGGGAAAATGTTTCTGCCTCAGGTGGTGAAATCTGCCCGTGTAATGAAAAAGGCAGTAGCTTATTTACTTCCGTACATTGAAGAGGCAAAAAAATCACAGCCCAATTATGACGCTACAGCCTCACAATCTGCAGGTAAAATACTCATGGCTACAGTGAAGGGTGACGTGCATGACATTGGTAAGAATATTGTGAGTGTAGTACTGGCCTGTAACAATTATGAAATTATAGATTTAGGGGTGATGGTGCCGCCAGATAAAATTATAGCTGCTGCCAAGGAGCATCAGGTAGACGTTATTGGGCTCAGTGGCCTTATTACACCTTCTTTAGATGAGATGGTGTTTTTAGCGGCAGCCATGGAAAGAGAAGGTTTTAAAATACCCTTACTCATAGGAGGGGCCACCACTTCTAAGGCGCATACAGCGGTGAAAATAGCTACGCAGTACAGCCAAACGGTGGTACATGTAAATGACGCTTCCAGGGCTGTAACAGTAGTAGGAGATTTGCTGCAAGAAGAGAGTTCACCAGCTTACAAGGCGCAATTAAAAGTAGATTATGATGCGTTTAGGACTCAGTTTTTAAACAGGTCTAAAACCAAAGAATACATCTCTTTAGAGGCAGCTAGGGCCAATGCAGTACAATTAAATTTCAGTAATAAAACTACAAAGACTCCAAATAAGTTAGGAATTCAAATTATAGAAAACCAAGATCTTAATGACTTGGTTCCTTTTATAGATTGGACGCCATTTTTTAGAAGTTGGGAGTTGCATGGCCGTTATCCGGATATTCTAACAGATGAAGTGGTAGGCCCGCAAGCCTCTGATCTTTTTAAAGACGCTCAGGAAATGCTACAAAAAATTATTGTAGAGAAGAAATTTACTGCCAAGGCTATTTTTGGTTTGTTTCCCGCTCATAGAGAAGGTGCAGATGACATTTTAGTACAAAAAGATCCACAACACCAATATGTTTTTAGGACCCTTAGGCAGCAAATTAAAAAGAAAGAAGGAATTGCCCACCGCGCCCTTGCAGACTATATAGCACCTAAAGAGTCAGAAGTGCAAGACCATTTAGGGGTCTTTTGTGTAACGGCAGGTTTCGGGTCTGAAGAAATGGCCAACAGCTACCAGACTGCTCTAGATGACTATAATTCCATAATGGTTAAAGCTTTGGCAGATCGTTTGGCAGAGGCTTTTGCAGAGTGTTTACACCTAGAAGTTAGAAAAGAACACTGGGGCTATGCTGTAGATGAAACGCTAGACAATGCGGCCCTAATTTCTGAGGGTTACAAAGGAATTAGACCAGCCCCAGGCTACCCAGCCTGCCCCGACCATTTAGAAAAACAAACCATTTGGGAATTATTAGAAGTAGAAAAAGAGATTGGAGTAAGTCTTACAGATAGTTTGGCCATGTGGCCCGCCTCTTCTGTTTCTGGTTATTATTTTGCACATCCAGAAGCTACTTACTTTGGTGTTGGTAAAATGACTCAAGACCAAATAGAAGATTTTGCCACTAGAAAAAACATAGACTTAGCCACTGCTAAAAAGTGGTTGGCTCCTAATTTAGCAGACTATTAATTTATGAAGATTACAGAACACATATTAGCCGCCAAGGGAAAAACTTTGTTTTCTTTTGAAATTGTACCACCTATAAAAGGGGGGAACATTCAGGAGCTTTATGACAACATAGATCCGCTCATGGAGTACAAGCCGCCTTTTATTGATGTGACCACTTCCAGAGAAGAATTTGTTTATATACAAAAGGAAGGCTTATTAGATAAAAAGCTCACCAGAATGCGCCCAGGAACGGTGGGTATTTGTGCTTCAATTAAGCACAAATACGGGGTAGATACTGTCCCACACATCTTATGTGGTGGCTTTAGCAAAGAAGAGACAGAGTACCTTTTAATAGATTGTCAGTACCTAGGCATAGAAAACGTCATGGCCCTTAGGGGCGATGCGATGGCCGCGCAGCGCTATTTTGAACCTACGTCAGGAGGGCATGCATATGCCATAGATTTGGTAAAGCAAATTAAAAACCTTAGTGAAGGAAACTACCTACATGAAAGCACAGATAACAACTATGCAGCTCCTTTTTGTATTGGCGTAGCCGGTTATCCAGAAAAGCATTTAGAAGCGCCCTCTATGCAGCAAGATTTAAAAAGGCTTAAGGAAAAGGTAGATGCTGGAGCCCATTATGTAGTGACCCAAATGTTCTTTGATAACCAAAAGTACTTTGATTTTGTAGCAGCAGCAAAAGTCATGGGTATCACAGTACCTATTATTCCTGGGATTAAACCCATAGCCATAGAAAAACACTTGCAATTACTGCCACAGGTATTTAGTTTAGACTTACCGCAAGAACTCATTGACGCTGTTTGCAGCGCAAAAAATAATATAGCGGTAAGAGAAATAGGAATTGAATGGGCCATTACACAATCAAAAGAATTACTAGTAGCTGGGGTCCCTGTACTGCATTATTACTCTATGGGAAAATCTAGTAATATAGAGGCCATTGCAAAAGAGGTGTTTTAAAAATATTTAGGGTATTTGATTATTCTCATAATTGATAGTCCATTTTTGAGATATGTATATTGTAGTAGCCTTCTTTTGTTTTATTTCAAAAAAAACATTTGAATTCGTAGAATTTTAAATAAAATAATTACTTTAGCTTTTTATAAACAAATTATGACACTGAGTACATCATTCTGGAGCCGCTATTTTTTTTACTTCTATTTTAATAGAAGTACGGGGCTTTTATAGGATAGTGTAACCACTATATACCTTATTAGAGTCCCGCTGTAGCGGGATTTTTTTTTGACATAAAATGAAAGAAAAATTAAAAATAGCCATTCAAGGCATTAAGGGATCTAACCATCATCAGGTGGCTATAGATTGTTATGGAGCCCACCAGGAAATGGTACCTTGCCTCTCTTTTAATGCCCTAGTTCAGCAGTTGCTCCAAAACAAAGCGGATAAAGGGGTTATGGCCATTGAAAACTCTATTGCGGGCTCTATTATTCCTAATTATGCCTTGGTTTATGACCACCATTTGCACATAGTAGGAGAGCACTATCTGAATATTCACCACCACCTCATGGCCCTATCAGGTCAGAAAATTGAAGATATTAAGGCGGTACATTCCCACCCAATGGCGCTATTGCAGTGCCAGCTGTTCTTTGAGCAGTACCCTCACATTCAATTAGTAGAAGATGTAGACACGGCAGAAACAGCCCAACGCATTCAAAAAAACCAATTACAAGGTATAGCTGCCATAGCTCCAAAGGTAGCTGCTGCACTATATGGTTTAGAGGTGTTGGCCACAGATATTCAGACTATAAAAAATAATGCCACCCGCTTTATTTTAGTAAAAACCAGTCCTAAGGAATTAGCAGCTTCAGAAATTAATAAGGCGTCTTTACGCTTTGTGTTGGATCATAAGAGAGGGAGTTTGGCGGCCGTACTCAATGTGATGAGTGATTGTGATTTAAATTTAACAAAAATACAGTCACTTCCTGTCATAGATATTCCTTGGAAGTATGCCTTTTTTGTAGATATCACTTTTGAAAAGTATGAAGATTATATAAAAGCCATAGCTATTTTAGAAATTATGGCGGAGGAATTTAGGGTTTTAGGAGCTTACAAAAACGCAAGAGTCTTATGAAAACAGCAGATCGTTTAGCAACTGTTCAGGAATACTACTTCTCTAGAAAACTTAGAGAAGTGCGCGGCCTATTGGCAGCTGGAAAACAGATTATTAATATGGGGATTGGGAGTCCTGACATTCTGCCTAATCCTACGGTGACAGCTGCACTTGTGGCTGCTATGGCTGCACCCAATGCACATCAATATCAGTCTTACCAGGGACTGCCTGCACTTAGAGGGGCCATGGCTCAGTTTTATAAGTATCAATTTGGAGTACTAGTAAACCCAGAAGATGAGGTGTTGCCACTTATGGGGTCTAAGGAGGGAATTATGCATATTAGCATGGCTTTTTTAAACCCTGGAGATGGGGTGCTTATTCCAGACCCAGGTTATCCTACTTACCAATCTGTTTCAGATTTGGTAGGCGCTGAGGTAATTCCCTACCGCCTGTCTAAAGAAGGTGGGTGGCTCCCGGATATTGCAGCATTAGAAGCCACTGATTTAAGTGGGGTAAAACTTATGTGGTTGTCTTACCCTCATATGCCTACAGGCGCAACAGCAAGTCTTGCAGCATTATCGGCGCTAGTGTCCTTTGCTAAAAGGCATGATATTTTATTAGTAAATGACAATCCTTATAGTTTTTTGCTCAATGAGCAGCCCACTAGTATTTTGGCTGTTTCTGGCTCCAAAGGGCATGTGCTTGAACTCAACACACTGAGCAAGTCCTTTAATATGGCTGGTTGGCGCGTGGGCATGGTCATGGGCCATGCAGACCTTATTAATGCCGTATTAAAGGTAAAGAGTAATATGGATTCTGGTATGTTTTACCCAGTGCAAATGGGTGCTATTGCCGCCTTGGCCTCTGGCCCAGAATGGTTTGAAAACTTAAATGTAATATACGCCAAGCGCAGGGCATTGGTCTATGAATTGGCAGCACTCTTGGGCTGTACCTATGACCCTAATGCGGTGGGTATATTTGTTTGGGCTGCTTTACCCACCGGCGCAGAAGACGCAGAGACCTTTATAGACCGCCTTTTGTATGAAAAAGATTTGTTTATAACTCCTGGCACTATTTTTGGCGTTGGAGGTACCGGTTATATCCGTTTCTCTCTCTGTGTTACAGAAGACGCTATTAAAGAAGCTATTAACCGTATTAAATATTAATTCATGAGACAAGTGAGTATTATTGGATTGGGACTTATTGGTGGCTCTTTTGCTAGGGATTTTAAAAATCTCTACCCAGAAGTCAAACTGGTGGGCATAGACCAAAATGAGTCTCACTTAAAAGAGGCACTTTCTTTAGGCCTTATAGATGTTGTGGGTAGTATGGAAGTAGATCTTTCTAAGGCAGATCTAGTTTTTATAGCCATTCCTGTAGATGCTACAATTGCTTTACTGCCTAGTATTCTAGATTTAGTGCCAGAGAATTGCGTGGTTACAGACGCTGGTTCTACAAAGGCTAGCCTTTGTGAGGCAGTGGCAAAACATCCTAAGAGGAGAAATTATTTGGCTGCCCATCCTATTGCAGGCACAGAGTTTTCAGGACCATCGGCCGCGGTAGCAGGCCTATTTAAAGGTAAGACTAATATTATCTGCGAGGTTGAAAAAACGGCTTTTAAGTTGCAAGAACAGGCTTTGGAAATTTTTAATGCTATGGGCATGCGCATTCGTTATATGAACGCTGCTGCTCATGACACCCATATTGCCTATATGTCTCATCTGTCGCATATCAGTTCTTTTATGTTGGGAAAGACAGTGATTGAGAAGGAAAAAAATGAAAGAGATATCTTTGATATGGCTGGTAGTGGTTTTGAGAGTACGGTGCGTTTGGCTAAGAGTTCACCAGCCATGTGGACCCCTATTTTTAAAGACAATAAAGCTGCTGTTTTGGAGTCTTTAACGGACTACATTGCAAATTTAACGGCTTTTAAAGCCCTCATGGAGGTGGGAGATTTTGAGGGGGTTTACAAACAGATGGAAGAAACTAATAAAATTAAAGCCATTTTGAATGGCTTACCCTAACCGCATATCTAGTAAATAAAAAAGAAGCACATTAAATAAGATCGCATTTTAAATAAGGAGTTTTAGCTCCTAAAAACAAATACCTAAACAATAAATTACAAGCAATGGAAAATTCAAAGAAAATGAGAACCTGGTTAGACAATATGGGATTAGACCACCCATTAGTAATTGCAGGACCTTGTAGCGCAGAAACGGAAGAGCAGGTGTTAAAAATAGCGCATGAACTAAAAAACACAGATGTAAACTATTACAGAGCAGGTATTTGGAAACCTAGAACCAAGCCTGGTATGTTTGAGGGTGTGGGAGCACTTGGACTAAAGTGGCTACAAAAAGTAAAGCAGGAAACAGGTTTAAAAACAGCTACAGAGGTAGCTAATAGAGCACATGTAGAATTGGCTTTAGAGCATGACATAGATTTACTTTGGATAGGAGCACGCTCTACCGTGAGTCCTTTTATTGTTCAGGAAATTGCAGATGCTTTAAAAGGAACAGACAAAATTGTATTAGTTAAAAATCCTGTGAATCCAGATTTAGCCCTATGGTTAGGAGCTATAGAGCGTTTACAAAATGCAGATATTAAGAACTTAGGTGTTATACACAGGGGTTTTTCTACCTATGAGAAAAGCAAGTATAGAAATATTCCAGAATGGCAAATAGCCATTGAACTGCAACAAAAATTTCCTGACCTTCCTATTATTAATGACCCTTCTCATATTACTGGAAAGAGGGACATGATTTTTGATGTGTCACAAACGGCCTTAGATTTAAATTTTGACGGGCTTATGATAGAGACCCACACAGATCCAGATAATGCATGGAGCGACGCTGCACAGCAAGTAACACCCTCATCGCTCATTCAAATCATGAAGGATTTAAAGATTAGAAAAAAATCTTCTTCTGAGGTAGATTACATCTCTGAATTAGCCCACTTAAGAGCTCAGATAGACATTATTGACAATCAGTTAATTGATACGCTTGCTAAGAGAATGAAGGTAGCTGATGCCATTGGGGGGATTAAGAAATCTCAGAATGTAGCAGTGCTTCAGAGCAGCAGATGGAATGAAATTTTAGGGAATATGATTTTAGAAGGAGAGTCTAAAGGATTGAGTGAAGAGTTTATTCTCAAGATGTTTAAAGCCATTCACCAGGAGTCTATTAACCACCAAGAAAAAGTTTTAAAGTCGTAAGCTGTAACATATCTCATAAACTCTTGTCTTTATTAGGTATTGATTTAATAACTTGCAGTCCTTTGGCTGTGATAAAAAAGCACCTATGAAAAAGTATTTTGTTTTATTGTTAGTATTGTCTTGTAATTTCTTGTCAGCTCAGTTTAATCTAGAGCGTGACCTGGGTGATTTTCACGAAATTAAAGTCTATGACCTTATTGAAGTGAATTTAATTAAGTCTTCTGAAAATAAGGTGCGTATAAAAGGCCCTCATGCTTCAGACATTCAGCTCATTAATAAAGATGGGGTATTAAAAGTGCGAATGGCATTGGAAAAAAAGTTTCAGGGTGAGAATACCTTAGTAGAGGTTTTGTATACAGACTTAGAAGTAGTAGACGGCAATGAAGGGGCTCAAATTACTTTTAATGAGCTTATAAGTCAAACGGCATTGAGCTTAAGAGTTCAGGAAGGGGCGGTCATTACCGTTGGGCTTGAGGTAGATTATTTAGAGTCAAAAGCGGTAACAGGAGGTGTTATTCGCGCTTCTGGTATGGCCAAGGTACATCAGGTAAATATGAATACTGGAGCTATCTTAGAAGCTAAAAAATTAAAAACTAATATTACCAATATAAAAGTGACTGCCGGAGGAGAGGCATCTATTTATGCCTCTAAAAGAGTAGATATCAATGTAAGAGCTGGTGGTGATATTGATGTATATGGCAACCCTAAAGAGGTCATTAAAAAACAATTTGCCGGAGGTAGAATTAGATTTAAATCCTAGAGGCAGTATCATTTATGAAAGGAACCGTTTACAAATCTACAGGGAGTTGGTATACTGTGAAAGCTACAGACGGTCATTTTTATGAATGTAGGATTAAGGGGAAATTTAGGATGAAAGGCATTAAGAGCACCAATCCCATTGCGGTGGGTGACCAAGTGTCTTTTGATTTTGAACCACAGGCTCCAGCGCAAGAGGGCGTGACAGCGCCAAAGGCTCAGGGAGTTATTCACTCCATTACTGATCGTAAGAATTATATTGTAAGGAAATCTGTAAACCTCTCTAAGCAAACTCATATCATTGCTACTAATTTAGATAGGGTTTTCCTAATGGTGACCCTTAATAATCCTCCAACCTTAACCCCTTTTATAGATCGTTTTTTAGTGTCTGCAGAAGCCTATGGCATAGAAACGGTTTTGCTTTTTAATAAAATAGATACTTACAACCAAGAAGAATTGTTTGAGGTAAAATATTTAGAACACTTATACCGCGAGGTAGGCTACAAATGTTTAGAAATTTCGGCTATTACTGGTGTAAATTTAGACCAGTTAAAGGCACTTATGAAAGACAAGGTAACTTTGTTTTCTGGACACTCAGGAGTGGGCAAATCTACCCTTGTGAATGCCATAGAAAATGGGTTGGACCTCAAGACAGCTCAAATTTCCTTACAGCATATGCAAGGCCAACACACCACTACCTTTGCTGAGATGTACGATCTGAGTTTTGGGGGTCAAATTATAGATACTCCTGGTATTAAAGGCTTTGGAATTGTAGATATGGAGCCACTAGAAATAGGGAATTTTTTTCCAGAATTTTTTGCTTTAAAACAATTTTGCAAATTTAATAATTGCCTGCATTTAGAAGAGCCTAAGTGTGCAGTAAAAGAAGCTTTAGATCTAGACAAGGTTTCAATGTCTCGCTATAAAAGTTACGTCCAAATGCTCTCAGATGAAGACGCTCATTACAGGCAAGACATTCATGCAGAATCATGAGAGCTATAATTCAAAGAGTATCAGAAGCCTCTGTAGAAGTGGCGGGTGTAAATACAGCACAGATTCAAAAAGGTTTGTTGGTGCTTTTAGGTATTACTCCATTAGACAGCCAAATAGACATAGATTGGCTGGCTCATAAACTGTTGAACCTAAGAATTTTTGAAGACGCCAATAGTCAGATGAACCATTCTTTGCTAAGCCTTCAACTAGACCTCATAGTAGTAAGTCAATTCACCCTTTTTGCAAGCACTAAAAAAGGAAATAGGCCTTCTTATAGTAAGGCAGCCAAAGCAGAAATAGCTATTCCTTTGTATGAGAATTTTATAAAAACATTAGAACAGCTGCTAGGTAAAAAAGTAGGCACTGGTATTTTTGGAACAGATATGAAAGTTTCATTGATCAATGACGGTCCAGTAACTATTGCCATAGACAGCCATCAAAAAGAATAGATATGGATATTAAAAATGCACAATTAACAGTAGACCAGTGGATTAAAAACCATGGAGTGCGCTATTTTAACGAGCTCACTAATATGGCTCAGCTTACAGAAGAGGTAGGAGAGGTAGCCAGAATTATAGCCAGGCGTTATGGAGAACAGTCAGAAAAGGCTTCAGACATGGACAAGGATTTAGGAGAGGAGTTGGCAGACGTTGTGTTTGTAGTGCTTTGCTTGGCCAACCAAACAGGGATAGACTTACAGGAAGCCTTTGATAGAAAGTTGGATTTAAAAACCAGCAGAGATCACGATAGACATCAAAATAATGATAAATTACGTTAGATTTTATTCTGGCATCGGCCATAAAATGGCTCAATAAAATTGGAATGAAAAATACTACTTATACTTTACAGGGCCCTAGTTCAAATATTATTAAGGGGCGTATACAGGTTACTGGCTCTAAAAGTGAAACCAATAGATTGTTGTTACTAAAGGCACTGTTCCCAGCTATAAGCATAGAAAACACCTCTAATTCAGATGACGCACAGGCCATGGAAAAAGGGGTTGCTACTACCCAAGGATTGGTAGATGTGTACCATGCAGGTACTGCCATGCGTTTTTTAACTGCTTATTTTGCTACTAAAAAAGACGCAGACATTCTTTTAACGGGTTCTGCTAGAATGCAGGAGCGCCCTATTAGAATTCTAGTAGATGCCCTAAGAACATTAGGCGCACAGATTACTTATGATAAAAATGAAGGCTTTCCACCGCTGCGAATTTTAGGACAAAAAATAAAGGTTCATGAAGTGTATTTAGAGGCTGGTGTGAGTAGCCAATATATTTCTGCTTTACTCTTAGTGGGGCCTAGCTTAGAAAACGGACTCACCCTTCACTTAAAAGGAATGATCACTTCTGTCCCTTATATTAAAATGACTTTGAGTCTTTTAGAACAAATAGGAATTAAGACTAGTTTTAAAGGACAAAGTATTCAGGTATGGCCCGCTAATGAGCTGCCAGTTAAAAAGGTAATAGTAGAATCTGATTGGAGTTCTGCGTCTTATTTTTATTCCATAATATCTTTAGCAGATATTGGAAGTGAGTTAGAGCTAACTGCTTATCACTCTTCTAGCCTTCAGGGCGATGCCGTTTTGGCTACCATTTATAAATTATTAGGAGTTCAGACCTCTTTTGAAGGCCATAGCCTAACTCTTACCAAAGTATCAGCTCCTTTGTCCGCTGTTTTAAGAGAAGGCCTATCCTGGAACTTATCTAATGCACCAGACATTGCTCAGACTATAGCTGTAAGTTGTTTTGGCTTGGGACTGGCTTGTAATTTAACAGGCCTGCACACCCTTAAAATAAAAGAAACAGATAGATTATTAGCTTTAGAACACGAGCTAAGTGCTCTAGGAGCCTCTATTTCTGTAACAGAAAAAAGTTTGCATCTAAAAAGTTTTTTGGGTCATATAAATACAGGGGTAACTATAGCTACCTATCACGACCACAGAATGGCTATGGCTTTTGCTCCTTTAGCATTAAAAACTTCTCTAAAAATTGCAGATGCCGCAGTAGTAAATAAGTCATATCCAGACTTTTGGGAAGACATGAAGGCCTTAGGCATGAATGTGGGATTGTAAATTAGCTTCTACAACCCCTATTAAGTCTAAGAATATTAAATTAAAAGCCTATTTGCTTGACAAGGCTATGCTGCGAGTTGTATATTTGCAGGCTTTAAATTAAGAACAAAAGACTATGAAATTATCCCATTTTGGTTTTGAATTGCCTGACCATCTATTGTCAGAATACCCTGCAGAGAATAGAGACGAATCTAAATTAATGGTTATTGACAGGGCTAAGGGAACTATTGAACACAAAATGTTTAAAGACATTATTGACTATTTTGACGAAGGAGATGTCATGGTTTTAAATAATACAAAAGTTTTTCCGGCTAGATTATATGGTAACAAAGAAAAGACAGGCGCTAGAATTGAAGTTTTCTTGCTGAGAGAACTCAATGAAGAGCAGCGTCTTTGGGACGTATTAGTAGACCCGGCACGTAAAATTCGTATTGGAAATAAACTGTATTTTGGAGAAGATGAAAGCTTGGTGGCAGAGGTGATAGACAATACTACATCTAGAGGAAGAACACTTAGGTTTTTATATGACGGTTCTTATACAGATTTTAGAAAGAAGCTAAGAGACTTGGGAGAAACTCCATTGCCTAAATACATTAAAAGAGAAGTAGAGGCAGAAGACGAAGATAGATACCAGACTATTTATGCCAAGCACGAAGGGGCTGTTGCTGCACCAACTGCTGGTTTGCATTTTTCTAAACAACTTCTAAAGCGTCTAGAAATAAAAGGATTGGACTTTGCAGAGGTTACGTTACATGTTGGCTTAGGAACCTTTAACCCTGTTGAAGTAGAAGACCTCTCAAAACATAAAATGGACTCTGAAGAGCTCATTATTGAAACACCTGCCACAGAGATTATAAACAATGCCAAGATTCATAAAAAGCGTATATGTGCAGTAGGAACTACTGTTATGCGAAGCTTAGAAACGGCTGTTTCTACAAAACATACTTTAAATACCTACCAAGGGTGGACCAATAAATTTGTATTCCCTCCTTATGAATTTAGTATTGCCAACTGTATGATCACCAACTTTCATTTGCCAAAATCTACCCTACTCATGATGGTTTCTGCCTTTATGGGACATGATTTAATGAAAGAAGCCTATAAAATAGCCATAGAGCAAGAATATAAATTCTATTCTTATGGTGACGCTATGCTTATTATATAAGTGAGATTTTATAAGGAAAAGCCTGACTAAACCTAGAGTGCAGTCAGGCTTTTTCATTTAAATTACTAGTACCTTTAAAAAGTGAAAGAAGGAGTTAAAAAAGACATTCGCGCACTGAGTAAACAAGCCCTAAGAGACTTTTTTGAAGCTGAAGGGCAGCAGCCCTTTAGAGGAAACCAGGTCTATGAATGGCTTTGGCAGAAAGGCGCACATTCCTTTGAGGCCATGACCAATCTATCTAAGGAAACCAGGCTATTTTTAGAAACACACTTTGTTATTAATCACATCAGGGTAGATCTAATGCAGCGATCCAGTGACGGAACTATTAAAAATGCGGTACGCTTGCATGACAACCTCATTGTAGAGTCTGTATTAATTCCTACTAAAACCAGAACTACTGCCTGTGTTTCTAGCCAAGTAGGCTGTAGCTTGGACTGTAAATTTTGTGCTACTTCTAGGTTAAAAAGAATGCGAAACCTCTTGCCAGACGAGATTTATGATCAAGTAGTAGCCATAGATCAAGAAAGCCGTTTGTATTTTAATAGGCCTCTTAGCAATATTGTTTTTATGGGTATGGGAGAACCCTTAATGAATTATAACAATGTACTTAAGGCCATTGAAAAAATCACAGATCCTCAAGGCCTAGGAATGTCGCCAAAACGCATCATTGTCTCTACCTCAGGGGTACCTAAAATGATTAAGAAAATGGCAGATGACGGGGTTAAATTTAAATTAGCGGTCTCTCTTCACTCTGCTATAGACGAAGTGCGTACCCAGATCATGCCTTTTAATGAAACCTTTCCGTTAGCAGATTTAAGGGAAGCATTGGAGTATTGGTACGCCCATACCAAAAGCAGGATCACCTATGAATACGTGGTGTGGAAAGATATTAATGACACCCAAGAAGCCGTAAATGCCTTGGTTCAATTTTGTCGTTTTGCACCTGCAAAAGTGAATTTAATTGAGTATAACCCTATAGATGACGGTATGTTTGCTCAGGCCTCACAAGCAGCCATAGATATGTATGTGAATACCTTGGAGCGTAATAATATTACCGTAACAGTAAGGCGTTCTAGAGGAAAAGATATAGATGCTGCCTGCGGACAATTAGCAAATAAACAAGATATTAAAATATAAAATAGCCATGGCACATATTGTAATTACAGGGACAAGTAGGGGAATTGGATTTGAAATGGCTCAAATTTTTGCAGCTCAAGGTCATGAAGTTTTGGCTTTGTCAAGAGATCCTCAGCCTATATTAGCACTTGGAAATTCAAGTATTCACGCCTTTGCTTTTGACATTACAGCGCCAAATGACATAGCTAAGGTATCTAATTTTGTGACAGAAAAATGGAATGGACAAGTTGCGGTATTAGTAAACAATGCAGGCATCCTTATTAACAAACCATTTTTAGAGACAAGCACAGAAGACTTTTCTCAAGTATATGGGGTAAACGTTTTTGGAGTGGCTGCTATTACAAAGGCATTAATTCCTGCTTTGAAGGGGGGTCACGTGGTGACCATTAGCTCTATGGGAGGGGTCCAAGGAAGTTCAAAATTTCCAGGTTTGGCTGCATATAGCTCAAGTAAAGGAGCTGTGATTACACTTACAGAATTGTGGGCAGAAGAATTTAAAGAAAAGGGTCCAGCCTTTAATGTGTTGGCCATTGGTGCAGTGAGAACAGAAATGTTAGCATCAGCTTTTCCAGGTTATGAGCCCCCAACCACAGCGCACCAAATGGCAAATTATATAGTAGATTTTTCCATAAACGGTCATGCCTTATACAATGGGAAAATGTTACAGGTTAGCAATTCTACCCCTTAAATGTAACCGTGTTTTTCAATTCTAACAAGAAGCGAGTAACAGAGTTTCTTTAATCTTCTAAGTTTCCAAAACCTCCTGTTTGATAATCTCTAATCGCCTCGGTTATCTCTGCTTGTGTATTCATAACAAAGGGTCCTTGAGCTACAATAGGTTCGTGAATAGGGGCTCCAGAAAGCACTAAAACTTGTGCGTCTTCATTAGCTGTCAATTCAAAAGTTTCTCCTTCGTTTTTAAATAAGACAAAGTAATTATCACCTACAATCTCCTTGTGTCCAGTGATATAAACAGATCCAGAAAGCACTAAAATTGCAGTATTGTTAGTGGCTGAAAATTCAAACGGAACACATCCACTTTTTTTTAAATGCAAGGTCATCAGGTGTACCTCAGTAAAGCTATTAGCGGCTCCTTTTGTATCTTGGTATTGTCCAGCAACTACTTTTATCTCACCCTTTCCAGCTGTTAAAGTGACTGTAGGAATGTCATTGTCATTAAAGCCTTGATATTTTGGAGGAGACATTTTGTGGGCTGCCGGTAAATTTACCCAAAGTTGCACCATTTGGAAGATCCCTCCATTTTTGGCAAAGGTTGTTTCGTGATACTCTTTGTGCAATACACCAGAGGCAGCGGTCATCCATTGCACGCCTCCTGGCCCAATAATTCCTTGGTTTCCAGCAGAGTCATGGTGTGCTATACTTCCCTTATAAGCCAAAGTGACTGTTTCAAAGCCCCTATGCGGGTGAACACCCACTCCTCTTGGAGTGTCAGTAGCAGGAAAATGAAAGGGCGCATTGTAGTCCAGCATGATAAAAGGGCTCATACGTTGCATGTCTAGGCCGTAGGCCGATGGTATAAAATTCTGCACTCTAAAACCATCTCCAACAAAATGAGGATTTCTTGGGGGTATAAGGAGAGAAACTTCTTTGACAGCCATGTTTTTTGTTGTAAATATAATTCTAAAAACCTTAATTTAGTAGTGTGAAAGAGATTTTAGAAAAATATATACCCCCTCAAGCGGTGGCACCCTGTATTTTTTTAATCCAAACCCATGAGGTACATTTGAAAATTGTAAATTCAAGGGTCACCCGCCATGGAGATTATCGTAGGAATTTAGACGGTAGACATGCCATAACGGTAAATGCTACTTTAAATCCCTATAGGTTTTTAATGACACTCATACATGAAATAGCTCATTTAGTGGCTTTTGAGTCATATGGGTACCGAATTAAACCGCATGGGGTTCATTGGAAAAATACTTTTAAAACACTCATATTGCCCTTTATTAGACCAGAAGTATTTCCTGCGGATTTACTTCCTTATTTGGCATCTCATTTTAAAAATCCAAAGGCTAGTTCAGACACAGACGCATTGCTTTCAGTAGCTTTTTCTAAATATGACACCCAGCTAGGGAATGAGAACTATGTTTTTGAAGTACCTTTGGGTAGCCTCTTTAAAATTTACAATGGTAAAATATTTAAAAAAGGCCCAAAAAGAGTAAAGCGTTATGAATGTTTGGAGGTCTCTAGTGGACGTACTTATTTATTCCAGCCCAATGCTCAAGTAGAATTTTTAATAGAAGAAAGTAATGGCTAAATACGCGCTCATTATGGCTGGAGGAGTAGGGTCTAGGTTTTGGCCTATGAGTACCCAATCTTTTCCAAAACAGTTTCATGATTTTTTAGGGACAGGCAATAGTTTGTTGCAACAGACTTATCAAAGAATGGCTAGTTTTATTGCGCCAGAAAATATATTGGTGCTCACCAATACTGCTTATAAAGACCTAGTACTCTCACAGCTCCCTGATCTTACAGAGGCCCAGCTAGTTTTAGAACCCTGCATGAGAAACACAGCTCCATGCATCTTATACGCCGCTCAAAAGGTACACAAAATGGATCCAGACGCTCAGCTTTTAATAGCTCCGTCTGACCATTGGATTGAAGATGAACAAGCCTTTTCTAAAGATGTAGCTATTTGTTTTGAGGCTAGCAAAACCTCAGGAGTATTGTGTACCCTAGGTATTACCCCTACATTTCCAAATACAGGTTTTGGTTATATTGAATCTGAAGGTACTGAAAAAGAGGGCTTATATAAGGTAGTTCAGTTTAGAGAAAAACCAGATTATGTTACAGCCCAGTCTTTTATTAAGGCAGGAAATTTTAGTTGGAATGCGGGAATTTTTATTTGGAGCGTTCACACTATTTTAAAAGCTTTTAAAGATTTTGAACCTACTTTATTTACGCTTTTTGAAAAAGGAGTGGACGTATATAATACTTTAGATGAGGCACAATTTATAGAAGAAAATTACCCAAAGGCTGCTAATATTTCTATTGATTACGCTATTTTAGAAAGGGCCTCTGAGATTTTTATGAGGCGCGCCAATTTTGATTGGAATGACTTAGGCACATGGGGGGCACTCTATGATAAATTACCTAAAGATGCTGCAAATAACGGAGTGGCACATGCGCAACTTCTAGCCATTGACGCTAGTGATAATATGATCATGGCTCCTAAGGGCAAGAAAGTGGTGATAGAAGGCTTAAATAATTTTATTGTGGTAGACAAAGACCAGGTGCTTTTAATTTACCCAAAATCTAAAGAACAGGACATTAAAAAAGTAGTTGAAAAGGTTCAAGAATCTTTTGGTTCAGAGTTTATTTAGATAAACTGGGAGAATTTTAGTTTTTAAAGACTTACTTATTTTAGAGAATTAAGCCTTGTCTTCTATATACATTTTTCTTACTCTCTTAAAAAGCTCAGAGGAGTAAACAAAGTCTGTTACCGCTTGGTTGTCTGTCTTAAAAATCTCATTTTTAGTTCCTTCCCAAGCTTTACAACCCTCTTTTAAGAAGACAATTTTCTCTCCAATTTCCATTACAGAGTTCATGTCATGGGTATTAATCACTGTGGTCATTTGGTACTCCTCTGTGATTTCTTTAATGAGGTTGTCTATTAAAATAGCCGTCCTAGGGTCTAAGCCAGAATTGGGTTCATCACAAAAAAGATATTTAGGATTCATTACAATAGCCCTAGCAATAGCAACTCTTTTTTGCATACCACCAGAAATTTCAGAAGGAAATTTTTCCTCTGCATTAAGTAAATTCACACGCTTAAGTACCTGGTTTACGCGTGCTTCTTTTTCAGAAAGGGATTGATTGGTGAACATGTCTAAAGGAAAACGCACATTGTCTTCTACACTCATAGAGTCAAAGAGCGCAGATCCTTGAAAAACCATACCCATTTGTTCTCTGAGTTTGCGCTGGTCTTTTATAGTGAGGTAGGCATAATTGTCACCACCATAATCTATACTGCCCTGGTCTAGTTTAAAAAGGCCAAGTAAGCATTTTAAAAAGACAGTTTTTCCTGAACCACTTTGACCAATAATTAAAGAGGTTTTTCCTTTTTCAAAAGTAGTAGAAATACCTTTTAATATTTTATTGTCATCAAAAGCTTTGTGTATGTTGTCTACAGTAATCATTAGCCTAATAATAATTGAGTGAGTATATAATTGACAATGATAATGACAACAGCTGTCCAGACAAAAGCAGTGGTACTTGCCTTACCAACTTCCAAAGCGCCTCCTTTCATGTAATATCCATGATAAGAGGGAATGGTGGCAATTACAAAAGCAAAAACTATGGTTTTAATAAATGCATAAGTAATATGAAAAGGCTCAAAATCTATTCTGAGACCTTCTATAAAATCTCCTGCGGTACTAAAGCCACCCAAAACTCCAGCTAAAAACCCACCAAAAATACCAGTATACATGGCTATAGCAATAACAAAAGGATACATGAGTAGGGCAATAATTTTAGGAAAAACCAAGTAGTTTAGTGAGTTCACTCCCATGACTTCAAGCGCATCAATTTGCTCTGTTACCCTCATAGATCCTATACTAGAGGTGATGAAAGAACCTACTTTTCCAGCCATAATAATTGAAGTAAAGGTAGGGGCAAATTCTAAAATTACCGATTGCCTGGCGGCAAAACCAATTAAGTTTTTAGGAATAAGAGGGCTGTTTAGGTTTAGTGCGGTTTGAATAGTGACTACACCTCCAATAAAAAAGGAAACAAAAATGACTATTCCCATAGACCCGTAAATGAGTTGGTCAATTTCTTTGAGAATTAAACCGCGCATCATTTTCCATTTAGTTGGTTTTTTAAAAACCTCCTTAATCATGATTAGGTACTGGCCTATAGCTGCAATGTGGGTCATACAATTGATAATGGTTCTGTAAAAATACTAATAAGCTTTTAACTGACCATTTTAATGTAGATATATAAGCACTCTTTTTAACAATCATTTTACATGATAAAGAATCATTAAATCAGGAATTGTGTATTTTTACAGAAATATACACTCCATGAAAACACTTTATAAAAATCTTCTTCTACTTCTATCTGTGTCTTTGGTATCTACGGGACTTTACGGGCAAGAATCTAAAAAGGAGTCCGCTTTAAAAACTACCCCCAAATTAATGGTAGGAATTGTGGTAGACCAAATGCGCTATGACTATATAAGTCGTTTTTGGGAAGGGTACGGATCAGGTGGTTTTAAGAGATTGGTTAGTGAAGGCTTTAATTTTAAAAATAACCATTATAATTACGCTCCAACCAGTACAGGTCCAGGACATGCTTCTGTATATTCAGGAACCACACCTGCTACCCATGGAATTATAGGAAATGATTGGTACGATAAAACTTTAGGAGCCTCTGTGTATTGTGCTTCAGATAATACCTACGCTTCTGTTGGAACCACCACCACTGCAGGGCAAATGTCTCCAAAGCAACTTTTAACCACTACCATTTCAGACCAGTTAAGACTTCATACTCAGGGAAGATCTAAGGTGATAGCTATTGCATTAAAAGATAGGGGAGCTGTGTTGCCAGGTGGTCATATGGCCAATGCAGCATATTGGTTTCAAGGTAAAAATGAAGGAAGCTGGATTAGCAGTACTTTTTATATGGAAAACCTTCCTTCTTGGGTGGCAGCTTTTAATAAGAGCGATGCCGCTGGGAGTTATAAAAAGCCTTGGAATTTATTAAAGTTAGAAGAAGCATATACAGGAGGTCCAGATAAATCTAATTACGAAGGTGTTTTTAGTGGAGAATTAGCGGCTGTTTTTCCACATGACTTACCCACTTTATGGGAAGCAAACGGTGGTTACGACATCCTAAAAGGGACTGCTTATGGCAATAGCCTCACAACAGATTTTGCTATTGCAGCCTTAAAAGGAGAGCAATTAGGAAAGGGGACAGATACAGACTTTTTAGCACTTAGTTATTCAAGTACGGACTACGTAGGCCACCGGTTTGGTGTAAACTCTAGAGAAGTAGAAGATACTTATTACAGATTAGATCAAGATTTAGAAAGGATACTAAACGCACTTGATAAGCAGGTGGGGAAGGGAAACTACACTTTGTTTTTAACTGCAGATCACGCTGCGGTTCAAGTACCAACATTTCTTAAGGACCAGCGCATTCCCGCAGGTTATTTTGATTCTAAATCTTTTGCAGCTAGCTTAAATGACTATGTACTGAATGAATACGGTTCAGAAGATATTATAGAGAATATATCTAATAATCAGGTTTTCTTAAATAGGGAGTTATTAAAAAACCTAGATATAGACGCAGACCATATTCAAGAAGATTTGGCTCAGTTTTTGATGTTAGATCCCTCTATAGAGCGGGCTTATACCGCTTCACAAATGTGGAAGCAATCCTATACTTCAGGGATTCCATATATTTTACAAAATGGTTATAATCTTAAAAGATCTGGAGATGTACTCTTTGTATTTAAAGCTGCATTAATTAGTTATTCAACCACCGGATCTACTCATGGCTCTCCTTATATATACGACACTCACACACCGCTAATATTTTTTGGCAAAGGAATAAAGCAGGGAGCTACTGTGACTAGATCTGAAATTCCTGATATTGCCCCTACAGTATCAACCTTATTAGGAATTGCATTTCCAAACGGAACAACCGGCAAACCGCTGGCTGTATTATTAGAGTAAACTTTAAAACACGTAATCTTGATGTCAGGAGATAAAAATGTAACGGACCAAAAGCTTAAATAGATATTTTATTTCGTATATTTTTCCATCTCAAACGCCTTATAAAAACGCCTTCTTCTGGGGAAACCAAGAAGGAGGCATTTTCTTTTACAGCTTCCATATAGCCTCCTATGTGATGAAAAAAAGCGCTAGGTTTCTTTTGTTTTAAAGCCATTTTTAAAGCGGCAACTAGGGTAATGATAAGACCATACCTCATGCCGTACATGGCACGTCCTTGTAATAGCTTGGCGTTTTTATTGTAGGCAGCCCCAATGGGCCTTAGATGTTTTACTCTAAGTGTAGCGTCTGTTAAGAGCTTATAGCCGTGATATTGTGCTAAGAGTTCGTCTGCGGTATCCCAACCCATAGCTATTCTTAGGCCACCCATATCTTCAAAACAAACTTTGCTATAGGCCTTAAAAGCACCTCTAATATGGTTGGTGTCCATAGGGTGGTTCAATAGCCATTGACCTGTTTTATCTTGCTCATAGGCAAAGCCACCGCAAATGCCAAGTGCTGGGTTTTTAATAAAATGTGCCGCTATGGTTTCTAGGTAATTAGGAGGTAATATAATGTCTGCATCTAATTTTAATAATAAATCATAGTTATTATCTAATTGTTCTAGTCCAAAATTAAAAGCGCGCACCACTTTGCTTCCTGGCATATGTAGTTGAGAAGAGCTGTGGTTAACACAACTAAAGTAGCTGTGAGTAGTGGCAAATTGCTCTGCAATTTGCTGGGTGCTATCAGAAGAATGGTCATTGACTACCACTACTTTTTTTGGTTGTAGACTTTGCTTTGTAATGCTATCTAATGCTCCTTTTATAAAGGCAGCTTCGTTGTGGGCTGGCATGACAATATAAATTTTCATAGGACTATTGTTTCTCAGCATATACAATATAATACCTTGGCGTAAATAGCCTTAAGAGTGGTCTAAGCCCTATTTTTTTGGTGGGGTTGGTCCATTGCTCTGAGGCTATAATTTTCCAACCTGTTTTTTCTAAAAGCCAATCCAATTGCCAGGCTTCAAATTCGTGATAGTGCCTGTCCCAAGGGTCTGTTTTACTTCTGTAGGCAGAAGAAAACCAAAGTCTTAGCGGCACACTTAACACTAGCTTTTTAGCTTGGATAGATTTTAAAACCTGAAAAGGATTAAGTAAATGTTCAAAAATTTCAAATGCAGTAACTAACTCTGCACTGCTATTGACAAGCTCTGTCTGGTCTTGGTCTAAATCTGCTCCTTGCGTATTTTTAACTTGGTAACCTTGGTTTAGCATGATTTTAGTAAAAGGATTGGCCACACCCAGGTCTAAAATAGATTGCTTTTCTGAACTGTGTTTTTTTAAAAAGGCAATGGTTTTTCTATATCTTTTACTAGGGTAGTGCTTCTCGTACATTTTTGTATTTAAACCTGATATACACAGGCGTTGATATTCATTCCGGCACCCACACTAGCAAACATAATAACGTCTCCTTTACTTAACTCATGCCCTTCTAATTGTCCCTTTTTTACTATGTCATAGAGGGTGGGTATAGTAGCTACAGAACTGTTTCCAAACTCGTGAATATTCATAGGCATAATACCTTCTGGGACTGAGCTTTGATAATTTTTATAGAAACGTTTTACAATGGCTGCATCCATTTTTTCATTGGCCTGATGGATGAATATTTTTTTGAGATCCTGAATAGCTACACCACTTTCATCCAAGCATTTTTTCATGGCCACTGGAACGTGGGTGACAGCAAATTCGTAAATTTTTCTGCCGTACATTTTAATATACTTTTCTTCTTGTGGGGCTTCTTTTTTATAAGAACCTCCAAAAAATAAATAATGGGCCTCGTCTAAGGTATGGCTTTGTGTTGCATGAGATAAGAAGCGACCTCCATCTGAGGCACTCACTTCTAAAACAGCGGCACCAGCTCCATCTGCATATATCATAGAGTCTCTGTCATAGGGGTCTAAGACCCTAGAAAGCGTTTCTCCGCCAATGACCAGACATCTTTTAGCCATGCCCGCTTTCATAAACGCTTGGGCGTGAATAATACCTTCTACCCAACCCGGGCAACCAAATAATAGGTCATAGGCCACACAGTTAGGGTTTTTGATTCTCAATAGATTTTTCACCCTAGAAGCCAGGCTAGGTAAAGTGTCTCCTTGTGTTCTCAGTGCAGATACATCACCAAAATTATGACCAAAAATAATATAGTCTAAACTTTCTGAATCTATGCCTGCGTCTTCTATGGCCGCCTTTGCAGCTAAGAAGCCTAGATCTGAGGTGTTCATATTTTCTGGCGCGTAGCGTCTTTGTACAATGCCCGTTATGGCTTTAAACTTTTCAATAATGACAGCATTATCTAGCTCAAAGGAGGTGCCATCTTCTTGAAGAAATTCATGGGTGAGAAAAGAATTGTTAGGGGTAATGACAGGGGGTATATAGCTCCCGCTTCCTTTAATACTCACATTCATAGGTTACATATTTAATACAAGATAAAAAAAATGTAACCCATGCAGTGAATAAGCTTGTAAAATATACGATGCTCAAAGCTGTTTATTATTCTGCATATGCCTCAATAGGAGTACAAGTACAGATCAGGTTTCTATCCCCATAGGCGTCATCTACCCTTCTAACAGTTGGCCATAGTTTATTTTCACTCACATACGGCAGCGGAAAGGCAGCTTGCTGTCTGCTGTAAGGAAAATTCCATTGGTCAGCTGTAAGCATGGCCTGGGTGTGCGGCGCATTCTTCAATGTATTATTGGGTTCAGATTCATGAGCCGCATCTATTTCTTTTCTAATGGCTATCATGGCTTCACAAAAACGATCTAATTCTGGTAGGTCTTCACTTTCAGTGGGTTCTATCATCATGGTGCCACCTACTGGAAAAGAAACGGTTGGGGCATGAAAACCGTAATCCATTAAGCGTTTGGCAATATCAGTCACTTCAATACCGTTGGTTTTAAAAGGCCTACAATCAATAATCATTTCATGCGCAGCACGCCCTTGCTCCCCTGTGTAAAGCACCTCAAAAGAACCCTCTAAGCGCGCTTTAATATAATTGGCATTTAAAATGGCAATTTTTGTAGATTGAGTCAACCCGGCTTCTCCTAACATTTTAATATAACCATAAGAGATAAGACAAGCTAAAGCAGACCCCCATGGGGCAGCAGAAATAGCCGTAATGGCCTTATCCCCACCAGTTGGAATGATAGGATTTCCAGGTAAAAATGGAACCAGTTGTGGCGCCACACAAATAGGGCCTACTCCAGGACCTCCCCCTCCGTGGGGAATAGCAAAGGTTTTGTGTAAGTTTAGGTGGCAAACATCTGCCCCAATAGTAGCAGGATTAGTTAATCCTACCTGAGCGTTCATATTAGCGCCGTCCATATACACCTGACCACCGTGCTGGTGAATAAGGCTGGTTATTTCTCTAATGGAAGATTCAAAAACTCCGTGAGTAGAGGGGTACGTCACCATTAAGGCTGCTAAATTATTAGAGTGCGCAAGGGTTTTTTCTCTGAGGTCTGCCACGTCAATATTTCCCTTTTCATCTGTCTTAGTAACCACTACTTTCATACCTGCCATAACAGCAGAGGCTGGGTTGGTGCCGTGGGCAGATGCCGGAATGAGACAAATATCTCTATGTGTTTCACCTCTAGACTCATGGTAAGCCCTAATGGTCATAAGCCCGGCATATTCTCCTTGTGCTCCAGAATTGGGCTGCAAGGAAGTGCCAGCAAAACCAGTAATCACGTTGAGCTGCTCTTCTAAAGCTCTTAATACTTCTTGGTAGCCAGCGGCTTGCGCTACAGGAACAAATGGATGAATATTTCCCCATTGTGCCCAAGATAAAGGAAACATTTCAGAAGCTGCATTTAGTTTCATCGTGCAAGAGCCCAATGAAATCATAGAATGGTTTAAAGCTAAATCTTTGCGCTCTAATTGCTTAATATAGCGCATAAGTGCGGTTTCTGAGTGGTAGCTATTAAATACTTTTTGGGTTAAAAATTCAGTGCTTCTCTCCAGTTTTTGTGGTATTCTACTCTCTTCTGTAATTTTTAATTTTGGCGCGTTAAGACCTTTAGTAGCTGCAAATATGTCTAGAATTTCCTGGACATCGGCCACGGAAGTGGCCTCATTTACGGCAACACCTATTTGCTGCTTTCCTATATAGTGAAAGTTTATTTTACGTGCCTCTGCAAGGACTTTAATTTCTTTAGAAGGGGCCGCTACCAATAGGGTGTCAAAGAAATATTCATTTTCTTGTTGGTAACCCATTTCATTTAGCCCATTAGCTAACGCTACTGCTTTGCTATGTACCTGCTTGGCAATATAAGTAAGTCCTTTTGGGCCATGATAGACGGCATACATACCGGCCATAACAGCTAAAAGCACCTGTGCTGTACAAATATTAGAAGTGGCTTTATCTCTTTTAATGTGCTGCTCTCTTGTTTGTAAGGCCATTCTCATGGCTGGGTTTCCGTCTGTGTCTTTAGTCACTCCAATAATTCTACCAGGAATGCTCCTTTTATAATCTTCTTTTGTGGCAAAGAAAGCAGCATGAGGCCCGCCGTAACCAAGCGGAATTCCAAATCTTTGAGTGGTACCAACTACCACATCTGCTCCTAGACTTCCTGGCGACGCTAAAAGAATTAAACTTAAAATGTCTGCTGCAAAAGCTATTTTTACTTCAGAATTTGCTGCTTTTTTCATAAAGCTCTTCATGTCACTAATGTCTCCATTTTTCCCGGGATACTGCAGTAAAGCTCCGTAAAATTGTGATTCAAATTGAAAGGCATCTATAGCACCTATTTCTAGCTGGATACCTAGTGGAGTGGCTCTGGTCTGAAGTAAAGAGAGGGTCTGTGGTAAGATGTCTTCTGAAACAAAGAAAGACATGGCTCCATCTCTCTTCTGGTCCCTAGACCGAACGTCATATAGCATAGTCATGGCCTCTGCTGCCGCAGTACTCTCGTCTAAGAGAGAGGCATTGGCAAGATCCATTCCTGTAAGGTCACAGATCATGGTTTGAAAATTTATAAGGGCTTCTAAACGGCCTTGAGCAATTTCTGCTTGGTAGGGCGTATAGGCGGTATACCAACCTGGATTTTCTAAAATATTTCTCTTAATCACAGAAGGCGTAATGCTCTGGTGGTAGCCTAATCCCATATAGGTTTTAAACACCTGATTCTTATGAGAAAGCGCCTCTATGTGAGCCAGATATTCATGTTCGCTCATAGCAGCTTCCAAATCTAAAGGATTCTTTAGACGGATGTCTGCTGGAATGGTTTCATTTATTAGTTGGTCTAGACTGTCTATACCAATTGTTTTAAGCATTTGTGATTCTTGCTGCTCCTGGATGCCAATATGACGCAGTGCAAAAACATCTGTTTTCATAAGCGAAATCGTTATAATTGATCAAAAAAGTTGCACAAAATTAGGTATAAAAAGTCTAATTAAGAGTCATTTTTCACAAGACTTAAAGAAACTTTTTAACCAAATGCAGTGCTTATAAACAGTTTGGTTACTTTTGTTGAATGCAGTTTTTATTGAAAATCTTCAATTTCTATTTAAAGGCCAGTGTTCACGTGGCTTTTGCATTAATTTCATTGGCGTATGTTGGGGCAGAAAGCTTAAACATTTTGCTTTCTAAATCCTTGCTACTCTGTCTTTTTTGTGGCAGTATTATGGGTTATAATTTTATTAAATACGGGGTAGAAGCGCAATACTATATAAAGGTTTCTAAAAAAGCATTTATACCTATACAAATTTTAAGTGTGCTGGCTGGATTATTTGCTTTTTACAGCCTTTTTAAATTACCTAGTTTTAGTTATTTAATGATCCTGCTCATGGTGATATTTACTTCCTTATACACCTTGCCTTTGTTGCCTACAAAAAAAAATCTACGGGCTATTGCGGGCGTTAAAATATACATAGTAGCGGGTGTCTGGGCTATAGCTACTGTACTACTGCCCTTATCTACAAGCGGCATCCAAGAATTTACAGGGCCTTTTGCCATACAAGAGGTTGCTGCGCCGCTGACTAAAGGCGTTTTAAGCCCTCTTTTTTGGATGGGTGTTTCTAGTTTATTTTTTGCTCATTTTACCATGGTTTTAGTGCTTATGGTACCCTTTGAAATAAGAGATGGAAAGCGAGACCATCCCGCACTCCAAACCATTGCGCATAAATACGGATTTTTGCAGGCGCAGCGTTTGGGGTACCTTTGGGCAGGGATTTTTTTAATACTCCAATTTTTTAATGCTTATTTGTTTGGCTGGAGCACTGCTATTATTGGACTGCAGCTAGCGATAACTGTTGTTATGGCAGTGGCGGTTTATAAGAGTGCTACTACTTCTTTTTATTTCACCAACTTTTGGGTAGAGTCTATTCCCATTCTATATGGGCTTGCTTGGTTTTTAATTTCTTAACTTACTGCTATGAAAAAACTGATATTTCTTATTTGTATCCTTATGACATCTTTGGTTATGGCCCAACACAAAGACCAAGAAATAACTCAGGAACTTCCAAAAAATACAAATAGAATTTTAATTGTAGATGTCAGAACAGCCGCCGAATACCAAGACGGCCATTTACCAAACGCTCAAAATATAGATTGGTTTTCTCCAAGATTTAACGAGGGCTTTAAGGGCCTTAAAAAAAGACAAAAAATATATGTCTATTGTAGAAGTGGCAAGCGTTCTGCACTAGCCTCTGCCAGGCTAGACAGTCTTGGTTTTAAGCGCGTTGTAAACCTTCTAGGAGGTTACAATTCTTATAAGGCAGCACAGTAAATATTTCTATTGGCCAAGCATCAATTGGCCAGTGTTCCTACACCCATTATTTTTACACGTTTTTTAATTCAATAAGCCAGCTCTTTTAAGCAATGCCTCTGGCTTTGGAGCTGCTCCTCTAAATTTTTTGTACAAAACCATAGGATCTTCAGAACCGCCCTTAGAGAGTATGTGCTCTTTAAAATCTGAAGCCACTTGTGGGTTAAAAATACCTGCTTCTTTAAAACGCTCAAATGCGTCTGCATCTAATACTTCTGCCCATTTGTAGCTGTAGTAACCCGCCGCGTAGCCCCCTTGGAAAATATGGGAGAATGCGGTACTCATACAGCTGCCAGATTGAGAGGGAAACAAATCAGTACCCTTAAAGGAAGCTTGTTCAAAAGTGGCTACATCTGTAATGTTTTTTGGGTCTGTGCTGTGCCAAGACATGTCTAAAAGCCCAAAACTAACTTGCCTGAGTGTAGCCATTCCTTCTAAAAAGCTAGCTTGTGCTTTAATTTTTTTTACCATTTCCATAGGAATTCCACTTCCATTTTTGTAGTGTTTGGCAAAAATAGCCAAAGCTTCTTGTTCATAACACCAGTTTTCCATAAGTTGGCTAGGCAGTTCAACAAAATCCCAAGAGACTGACGTACCTGAAAGACTAGGGTAGCGGGTGTTGGCAAGCATGCCGTGAAGGGCATGGCCAAATTCATGAAATAGGGTGGTGAGTTCATTAAAAGTTAAAAGCGCGGGCGCCTTTGAAGTGGGCTTGCTAAAATTACAGACAATGGCTATTTGCGGTCTGTGGTTTTCACCATTTTGCTGGTATTGAGACCTAAAAGAGGTCATCCAAGCCCCCCCTCTCTTTCCTGGTCTTGGGTGAAAATCTGTATAAAAGTAAGAGACAAAAGTGCCCTTTTCATCAGTCACTTTGTAGGCAGCTACCTCTGGGTGGTACAGCTCCAGTTCCTCAGTCTGTTCAAAGCGCAGGCCAAAGAGTTTTTGTGCTATTGTAAACATGCCACTGACTGCTTCAGTTAGAGGCAAGTAAGGTTTTAATATTTCTTCTTCAAAATTAAAAGTCTCTTGCCTTAATTTTTCTGATACATAAGCTGCATCCCATTTTTCTATGCTAGGAATGTCTAAATGATCTTTAGCGAATGCTTCTAGGGCTTTAAATTCTTTTTGAGCAGCAGGAAGTGCCTTGTCTAAAATGCTTTGTAAAAATGATTGCACGGCCTTTGGACTTTTAGCCATGCGCTCCTCTAGGACATAGGTAGCGTGGTTTTCATAGCCTAGCAGCAAGGCCCTTTGGTGTCTTAAAGAAACAATTTCTAATACAATTTTTTCATTGTTATTTTTGTTATTTAAGTAGCCTTTACTTGTAAAAGCCTTGTAAAGGTCTTCTCTAATGCCTCTATTGTTTGCAAACTTCATAAATGGCACATAGCTAGGGTAGTCTAGGTTAATAAGCCATCCTTCTTTTTCTTTGCTGGCCGCCAGATCTGCAGCCGCAGTGAGCACACTATCCGGTAAGCCTGCCACTTGTATTTCTTTGGTAAGAAGAAGTTCAAAGGCATTGGTGTCTGCAAGCACATGTTCACCAAAGCTCAATTGTAAACTAGAAAGACTACTGTCTATACTCCTTAGCTTTTCTTTGTCTGCTGGCTGGAGTAGCGCGCCATTTCTCACAAATGATTTATATGATTTTTCCAATAATCTTTTAGATTCTGTGTCTAATAGGGAAGGCTCTTTTTGGTTATATACCTCTTTTACTCTTTTAAAAAGAGCTGGGTCTAAGCTTAAATCATTATTAAACGCACTTAGCAAAGGCGATACTTCTTGTGCTATTCTCTGCATTTCATCTGAAGTCTCTGCTGAATTGAGGTTAAAGAATATACTAGAAATATGACTTAATTGCTTGCCTGCGTAGTCTAAAGCGGCCACTGTATTTACAAAGCTAGGAGCGCTACCTGAGTCTCTTATAAGCACTATTTCTTCTTTAGCTGCTGCCATGGCTTTTTTAAAAGCGGGTAGGTAGTGTTCATTTTTAATGAGGTTAAAAGGAGGAGTTTCAAAAGCGTCTAAAAGGGGGTTTTCATTCATGTAAATAGGGATTTTGCAAATGGAAAATATGGTATTCCACTACTTTTAAAATTATTATAGTAAATAAGTGTTCTAAACGGGTTCATCTATCTTATCACAGCAAAGTAGCTTTTGTAAACTCAGAGCAGTAAAGTAACTTCAGTAAATTAAGTACAATAAATCAAATCTGATAACTTGAGAGCAACAGTAGCAATAAATTAAATGATTGACAGATAGGTGAGCCTTGTTATTAAATTGCTCTTGACTATTTTAAGGCTACTGATTTGGCTCCTTCAATTACTTTTTCTTTTAGCTGCTCTTTATACGCTAAAATGCGGTCTCTGATAACATGGTCACTGCTACCCAGTATTTGGGCGGCCAGAATGCCCGCATTCTTGGCACCATTAAGTGCCACAGTGCCTACAGGTACTCCGCTCGGCATTTGTAAAATAGACAGGACAGAGTCCCAGCCATCTAAAGAGTTGCTGCTTTTAATAGGGACTCCAATAACGGGAAGTGGTGATAGAGAAGCCACCATACCAGGTAGGTGTGCAGCACCCCCTGCCCCAGCAATAATAACAGCAATGCCGTTTAAATGAGCATTTTTACTAAAATCATATAGTTTTTCTGGCGTTCTGTGAGCAGAAACAATGTCCGTCAAGACTTCTATCTCAAAAAATTTTAAAATATCTATGGCTTCTTGCATAATGGGGAGGTCACTGGTACTGCCCATTACTACGGCTACTTTATTCATGGCTATTGTTTTTTTATAGACTTAAATTTAAGTGTACAGATTGTTGTTGTAATATGTTTTAATGCCTTTTTATTTTTGGTTGCTAATAACAGCTATGCTATTTTTCACTTCTTCTGCCAGCGCCCTTGCTTTTTCCATGCTTTGGTTTACTATGGTTACATGTCCCATTTTTCTAAAAGGCCTGGTTTCTTTTTTTCCATATAGGTGTGGCGTTACTCCTTCTAAAGCTAAAATATGTTCCATGTTTTTATAGATAACTGAACCAGAGTGACCTTCTGTTCCTACTAAATTCACCATCACGGCTGCTACTTTACTAGAGGTGTCTCCTAACGGGAGGTCTAGAATAGCTCTAAGGTGCTGTTCGTATTGATTGGTGAGACTAGCCTCTATAGAATAATGGCCAGAGTTGTGAGGCCTAGGAGCTACTTCATTCACTAAAATATCTCCTTCTTTGGTTAGAAACATCTCTACGGCTAAAAGACCAACATGATTATAAGCCTCAGATGTTTTTAGAGCCACAGCAATGGCTTTTTCAGTAGTTAATGGGTCTAATCTGGCTGGGCATAAAACGTATTCTACCTGGTTGGCTTCTGGGTGAAACTCCATCTCTACCACTGGATAGTGAACAACGGCTCCGCTTGGATTTCTACAAACGATCACAGCCAATTCTTTTTCAAAAGCAATAAGCGTTTCAGCTATACAAGCTACATTGGGAAGCTCTGCTAAATCACTTTCTTGTCTGACTACTTTTACTCCTTGCCCATCATAACCAAATTGAGCAGATTTCCATACAAAGGGAAATGAGAGCCCCCCGTTGGTAATACTTTCTGAAATCTCAGAGGTATAGGCAAAACGGCTAAAAGCAGCTGTTGGAATTTGTTGGTCTGTGTAAAAGAGTTTTTGGGTGGCCTTATTAGAAATAATTTTAAGTGTTTTTGACGAAGGGTATACTTTTACCCCTTGTTTTTCTAAAGTCTCTAAGGCTTCAATATTTACATTTTCAATCTCAATAGTGAGCAGGTCTACTCCCTTAGCAAAATTGAGGACTGTTTGGTAGTCTAATAAATTTCCTTGTGTAAAATGATCTGTAGCTATTCTAGCAGGAGCAGCAGCAGAGGGGTCTAGTACTTTGGTTTTAATATCCCACTTTCTAGTTTCCTGAAGGAGCATTTTACCTAATTGTCCTCCTCCTAAAATGCCTAATGTGAAATTTGAAGAAAAGTAGTTCATAGGTGTTAATTAATGCCCAAAAGGGTTTAAAATATTCTAATGAAACAAAAATACGAGATAATTTTTACAAAGCCCGATGCAGGCTCCAAAAAAGCAAAATCAAAACACTATATTTGCTGCTTTAATTGACAATAGCAGATTACCATGAAAACCAACCTTGTTTTATTTGGAAAACCAGGCGCAGGAAAAGGAACACAGGCCGCTTTTTTAAAAGACACCTATGCTTTAAAACACATTTCTACTGGAGATGTATTTAGACACCATATATCTCAAAACACTAGTTTGGGACAATTGGCTAAATCTTATATGGACCAAGGTGATTTGGTGCCAGATACGGTGACTATTAAAATGCTAGAAGAAGCTGTAAATCAGAGTCCAGACGCTGCGGGTTTTATTTTTGATGGATTTCCAAGAACTACGGCGCAGGCAGCAGCTTTAGATATCTTTTTGAGTACTAAAGGTATGGCTATTTCAGCTACCATTGCACTAGAAGCAGATGAAGATGTGCTTACAGCTCGTTTGTTAGAAAGAGGAAAGGAAAGCGGCAGGCCAGATGACCAGGACGAGTCTAAAATTAGAAACCGTTTTCAAGAGTACAATTTAAAAACAGCTCCCTTAGAGGCTTACTACAGTTCTCAAAATAAATTTTTTGCAGTAGATGGTATTGGTGCTATTTCTGAAATTACAATGAGAATTGCTGCAGTCATAGACCAGCTAGGGAAATAAAAATATAGGCCAAGTAGGCCATAAGAGACTTAAAATAGGAAACCCCATGACTGAAGGAAATTTTGTAGACTATGTAAAGGTATTTCTTACCTCAGGAAAAGGAGGGAAAGGCTCTGTGCATTTGCACCGTGAAAAATTTATTACCAAAGGAGGGCCAGATGGGGGAGATGGAGGACGTGGTGGTCATATTATTTTAAAAGGAAATAAAAATTTATGGACCTTAGTGAACTATAAATTTAAAAAGCATTTTAGTGCAGAACACGGTGGACACGGTAGTAAGAATAGGAGTTTTGGAAAAGATGGACAGGATATTTATCTAGAAGTGCCTTTAGGAACTGTAATTAAAGACGGTGAAACCCAGGAGGCGCTTTATGAAATTACTGAACACGATCAGGAAATTATTGCCGTTCCAGGCGGTAAAGGAGGTTTAGGGAATTGGCACTTTAGATCCGCTACCAACCAAACACCTAGATATGCACAACCTGGAATAGATGGAATTGAGACTTCTTTTACCCTAGAATTAAAAGTACTTGCAGATGTGGGATTGGTAGGCTTTCCAAATGCAGGTAAATCTACGCTACTCTCTGTTATTACATCGGCAAAGCCTAAAATTGCCTCTTATGAATTTACTACTTTAAAACCCAATTTAGGAATTGTTGAATATAGGGATTACAGAAGTTTTGTAATGGCAGATATTCCTGGAATTATAGAGGGAGCGGCAGAAGGGAAAGGCCTTGGACATTACTTTTTAAGACATATTGAGAGAAATGCTACCTTACTTTTTTTAATCCCTGCAGACAGTAACGACATTGTTAAGGAATACGGCATTTTATTAGATGAGCTCAGACGTTATAATCCAGAATTGTTAGACAAAGATCGTCTCGTAGCCATTTCTAAGAACGATATGTTAGACACAGAGTTGGAGGCAGAGATAGCGGCTCAATTAAAGCCAGTATTGGGAGACATTCCTTTTCTATTTTTCTCATCGGTGGCTCAAAAGGGAATTGTGGCTTTAAAAGACAAACTATGGGACATGATTCATGACCATAAAGCTAGGGTTTAATACCTTTTTAAAACGTAGAGATATCAATATTATACCAAATGAGAATACATTTTATAGCCATAGGAGGGAGTGCCATGCACAACTTAGCCTTGGCATTGCAGGGAGCGGGACATGAGGTAAGCGGCAGTGATGACATTATTTTTGAACCCTCAAAAAGCCGTTTAAATGCTGCTGGTTTATTGCCTAACCAAATGGGCTGGTTTGCAGCATCTATTTCACCAGATTTAGAGGCAGTGGTTCTAGGCATGCATGCCAAACCAAATAATCCAGAATTATTAAAAGCACAAGAATTGGGGCTTACTATTTATTCTTATCCTGAATATTTGTACGAGCACTCCAAACACAAAACAAGGGTTGTTATTGGTGGGAGTCACGGTAAAACCACTATTACTTCTATGATCTTGCACGTCATGCATTACCATGAACGTGAAATAGACTATATGGTAGGAGCCCAGTTAGAAGGCTTTGACAGAATGGTACATCTAACAAATGAGAATGATTTTATTCTCTTAGAGGGCGATGAGTATCTTTCTTCACCTTTAGACGCTAGGTCTAAATTTTTACATTATCAACCACATATCGCTCTCTTAAGTGGCGTGGCGTGGGACCATATTAATGTGTTTCCTACTTTTGAATCTTATAAGGCGCCATTTGCTGCTTTTATAGAGAGCATAGTGCCAGGCGGGAGCCTGACTTATAATGAAGAAGACTTAGTTTTAGATGAAATAGTAAATGCCGCAAACAATACCATAAGAAAAATTCCCTACCAGACACCAGAAAGCACTATAGAAAATGGTCTCACTTATTTAGAGACTGAAGAGGGTACGCTTCCTTTAGAAATTTTTGGTGACCACAACCTAAATAACTTGGCAGGAGCCAAATGGATATGCCAGCATATGGGCATAGACGCCTTGGATTTTTATGAGGCTATTTCTAGCTTTAAAGGAGCTTCTAAGCGTTTAGAATTAGTGGCTAATAATAATACCACCGCTATCTATAAAGATTTTGCACACGCACCCAGCAAGGTAAGAGCAACTGTTGCAGCGGTTAGATTACAATTCCCTGACAGAAAAATGGCAGTGATTTTAGAATTACACACTTATAGCAGTTTAAACGAACAGTTTTTAGAAGAGTACCAAGACGCGGTAGCTTTGGCAGATGAAGCCTTGGTTTTTTATGAGCCACAGGTTTTGGCTATTAAAAATATGAAACCCATTGCACCTCCTGCTATTAGAGCTGCATTCAATGCGCCAAAATTACTTATAGAAACAACTCCCCAAGGATTGGCAGCTTATATAACGGCTATAGAACTTAACAATTGTGTTTTGTTGTTTATGAGCTCTGGTAATTATGGCGGAACAGATTTTAAAACACTTGCTAATAGGGTTTTTTAAGGTTTCATTAATTTAGTTTTCCGTTTATCTGTAAATCTTGCTGTTTGTCTATGGGGAGCAGCCTTTCATAGTGGTATGGGTATCTTTACTATATGCAATACAAGCCTACTTCTGGAATTAAGTCTTGGCATGTTTCTGACCGGCCAAGAGAAAAATATAAAAAATTAGGGGGTCAGAAACTGACCGATGCTGAACTTTTGGCTATTGTTATTGGCAATGGTTTTAGAGGACAGTCTGCGCTTTCAATTGCTAAAACTATTTTGGCAGGAGTAGGTCATAATTTACACTTGCTCTTTGAAATGTCTTTGGACCATTTACAAAAGCACAAAGGGATAGGGGCGGTAAAAGCCATAAAAATAAAGGCTTCTTTAGATTTAGGGCATAGAGCTCTAAACACCAGGCCCACTAAATTAAAAGCAGTGAGTTCTAGTGGTGTGGCTTATGACCTTTTAAAGCCTGTTTTAATGGGATTAACTCATGAAGAATTTTGGGTACTCTATCTCAATAATTCTAATGTTCTTATAGAGATGCTGGTGATTGGTAGGGGTGGGTTTACGGCTACCTTGGTAGACATTAGATTGGTGCTTAAGCAGGCCATTCACTTAGGAGCTGTTGGACTTATTGCAGCACACAACCACCCTTCTGGAACTCTTTTGCCCTCTAGCCAAGACAAGGCCCTAACCCTTAAATTAAAAAATGCCGCTACTGCAATAGACATGAAGTTGTTAGACCACCTTATTATTGGCAGGAGTGAATACTTTAGTTTTGCAGACCAAAATGTACTTTAATTGGTTATTTTAGGAGTAAAATTGAAGTGCTAATGCTGCTGATCTATACCTATAAAATTACACCTCGTTTTATTTATATAACCAAGCATATTTTTCAAAAAATGCTAGGGATACCCATTAGTTATACCACAGAGGTTTTAGATTTTATTAAACATGACGGACCAAAGCTAACCTATACCAAGCAGGCTCTGCAAAATGAGTTTTTTATTCGTTCACATGAGCTGTTGTTTGAACAAGGCATTAATGACCATATTATCAAACCTACCCTTTGGGATGAGGTTCCTTGTTTTTTTAGTGGGGGTGAAAAAAGCAGCCTTCCTTATGATGTTTTTGCAGCTAGTTTCTATTTACTTTCTAGGTATGAGGAGTATTTGCCACATGTAAAAGACATTCACGGCAGGTTCCCACCAAAAGAAAGCATTGGCTATACTCATGGATTTTTACAAACACCTGTTCTAGATATTTGGGTTCAAAAGCTGTTTGTAGCTTTAAAAGATAAATTCCCAGATTTAAAATCAACACCCTCTGTATATACCTACACCAATTTAATAGACGTGACTAGTTCACATGCTTTTGCTCATAGAGGTTTTATAAGGGGAGTATCTGGGTTTTTTATAGACTTATTTGGCTTTAAGTTTAAGAGGATATGGACTAGGCTAGGGGTTTGGCTGCAATTAGCAAAAGATCCTTATGACCATTTTGATTTTTTAGAAATACTTCTAAAACAGTACAAAGCCCAGGCTATTTTCTTTTTTCAATTTGCTCCTTATGGACCTTATGACAAAAATGTATCTCCTTTTAACGCTTCTTTTAAAGCTTTAATAAAATCTGTTGCAGATCATTTTCAGGTAGCTTTAGCGGCTTCATATGAATCTTTTGGCAAACCTAAAGTGCTTATGGAGGAGCAGAAAGAATTGGCTCAGGTAGTTAACAGACCTATTTTGGCAGCTAGAATGAGGTACAACAGGGTAGATATTCCTGTTTCATATAGAGATTTGGTAGCTGCAGAAATTCAAAATGATTACTCTATGGGCTATACACATGAGCTGGGTTTTAGAGCTGGAACCGCCACCCCTTTCTTTTTTTATGATCTTTATTTAGAGGTGCAATTACCTGTGAAAATTCACCCATTTGCAGTGCATGATTACGCTTTGTTAAAGGAGAAAAGTGCCTTAGATGCTATAAAAAGGATGACGCCTTTGTACCAGTCTGTCAAGTTAGTTAACGCCCATTTTAATGTGGTTTTTTCTAATGAGCTTTTGGGTGGAGATAGGGCTGATACATGGGAGGAGCTTTTTCAAAAACAACTCACAAATTTTAACAACTAATTTTAGCAGTAATTTTTTATATATTTTAGAGGTATCTTTGAAAAAAAATTGCCTTCATGTTTAAAGATAAAATTTCTGATATTTTTTTTGATTTAGACCACACTTTATGGGATTTTGAAAAAAATTCTGCACTTACCTTTCAGAAATTACTAGTAGATTACGGTGTTTCTATACCTCTAGATGTCTTTCTAAAAGCTTATATCCCTATTAATCTTCAGTATTGGAAAATGTACAGAGACGGAAGAGTTTCTAAGGAAACACTGCGCTATGAGCGTTTAAAATTTACTTTTGACACCTTAGAGTACCCAGCTACCGACGCCCTTATTCACGACTTGGCAGACCAGTATATGACAGTTCTTACTACATACAACTATCTTTTCCCTGGTGCTGTAGAAATATTAGAATACCTAAAGCCTCATTATAAATTACATATTATTACCAATGGGTTTTCTGAGGTTCAAGGCCTTAAAATGAAAAACGCTAACATTGAACATTACTTTGATGTTGTCATAGATTCTGAGATTGCTGGTGTAAAAAAACCACATCCTCAGATATTTGAAATGGCGCTTAAAATGGCAAAGGTTGTCCCTCATAAATCTTTAATGATAGGAGATAGTTTAGAAGCAGATATTTTAGGAGCTAAAGCGGCAGGGTATGAAGTCATGCATTTTAACGCACATATGGAACCTTCACATGACCACTGCCTTATTATTCATTCTTTGGACGAGATTAAGAAGTATTTGTAAATATTCTAAAGGCAAAGCTTAATTTTTTAATTTAGAAAAAGCTACTACTAGCTAGTATCCGTATTTATCCTGCCAGCGATTTTTTAAAAAGGTCTTGGCACTTTCTTCTCTAGGGTTGTTTCCTGGCTTATAGAAAGTAGTGCCAGCAATGGCCTCTGGTAAAAATTCTGCGGTTATAAATTGGTTTGGGAAGTCATGTGCATATTGGTATTCTTCTCCGTAACCCAGTTCTTTCATGAGCTTGGTTGGGGCATTTCTAAGTGGTAAAGGTACTGGTAAATCTCCCGTCATATTCACTTTTTCTATGGCTTTGTCTATGGCTAAATATGAACGGTTACTCTTTGGAGAGCACGCTAAATAGACGGCACATTGGCTCAGGATAATTCTTGCTTCTGGGTGGCCAATAATGGAGACAGATTGGAAACAGCTGTTAGCCAAAACCAAGGCTGTGGGGTTTGCGTTTCCAATATCTTCTGAGGCTAATATAAGCATTCTTCTAGCAATGAACTTAACGTCTTCTCCGCCCACTATCATTCTAGCCAACCAATAGACAGCTGCATTGGGGTCACTACCTCTAATAGATTTTATAAAGGCAGAAACAATGTCATAGTGTTGCTCTCCAGACTTGTCATAGAAAGCAGTGTTATTTTGAAGGTTTCTCTGAACAAATTCATCTGTAATATTAATAATGCCTTCTGAAAACTGCGTTACTAGAAATTCAAAAATATTGAGTAGCTTTCTAGCATCTCCTCCAGAGTATCTAAAGAGTGCGGTAGTTTCTTTAATAGAAATGTCTTTTTCTTGTAGCCAAGAGTCATTCTTTATGGCATTTTCCAAAAGAGCTTCTAAATCTGCTTTGCCAAAGGCTTGCAACACATTTACCTGACAGCGTGACAATAGGGCGGCATTCACTTCAAAACTTGGGTTTTCTGTGGTAGCCCCTATAAGCGTGACCCACCCTTTTTCTACTGCAGCTAATAAAGAATCTTGCTGAGATTTGCTAAACCTATGTATTTCATCTATAAAAAGAATGGGATTTTTTGTAGTGAATAAGCCTCCAGATTGTTTCGCTTTTTCTATGACTTCTCTGACATCCTTTACCCCAGAATTAATAGCGCTGAGCGCGTAAAAAGGCCTGCCACTTTCTGCTGCAATAATATGGGCTAATGTAGTCTTTCCGGTACCAGGGGGTCCCCAAAGAATAATAGAAGGAATAATCCCTTGTTTTATTTGCTTGGTGAGTGTGCCATAAGGACCCACTAGGTGCTGTTGGCTTATATAAGCTTCTAGGGTTTTTGGCCTTACTCTTTCTGCTAAGGGCTCATTCATGAAAGTAAATTACAAATAAATTTTTCAGGAGCTATTGTCTTTGCCTCACAGCCTCATATAAAAATACACCACAAGCTACAGATACATTTAATGAGCCTATAGATCCTTGCATAGGTAATTTGGCTTGTGCGTTGGCTACTTTTAATATAGAAGGAGTAATTCCCATATCTTCAGATCCCATTACTATGGCTATAGGACCCTTAAAGGATACCTCATATAAATCATTTTGAGCCTTTTCAGTAGCAGCTACTACCTGAACACCACAGGCTTGTAAGTGAAAAACAGCGTCTTTAAGATGGTCTACTTTTATAATGGGTACCTGAAAAGCAGCACCTGCAGAGGTTTTAATAGTATCTGCTGTGACTGGGGCGGTTCCTTTTTTTTGTATAATAATAGCGTCTACTCCAGTGCAAGAAGCGGTCCTAATAATAGCACCAAAATTTCTAACATCTGAAAGTTGGTCTAACAATAAAAACAAAGGTGCTTCTTTTTCTGCGAGAACTTTTTCCACAAAGGGGTCTAGTTCATGGAATTCTATGGGAGAAATAGAAGCCACAACCCCTTGGTGGTTGTTGTGTTGTTTGGCCAAGTGGTCTAGTTTCTCTATGGGAACATAAGAGCTATTTAGGCCGTTTTTTCTAATTAGCGTCTCTAAAGATTTAAATAAGTCACCCTGAAGTCCTTTTTGAATAAAAATCTTATCTATGGTTTCTTTAGCTTCAATAGCTTCTATAACCGCTCTAATTCCGTATATGTAGGTTTGTTTCTCCATGCAGCAAAAGTAAACAAAAACCCCCTACTGAAGGTAAGAGGGCTTTAAGATTTATTATTTGAAAACAATTATAAGGAATCAATTAAATTTTTGACAGCTTCAATATTTTTTAGTTTTATTTTTTTGAACTCTTTTCTTTTTTTATCATTTAATTGCAAAAGATCAAAAACTTCAGTTTTTTTCTTTGGCATCTTTTTTTCATTATTATTGATAATAAGACCTGCGACTATTATTTTTTTAATTTTAGTTTCAATAATACCCAATGTTTGTGTTCTTGCTTCAATGAACCTTCCTTCATTGTATGCTATAAGTTTAACATTGTTGTTAGAGGTAATTAATTCATAATAATTCTTATTTGTTGATGCACTTGGCTTAAATGTTTTTCCACCTACAATAATCTTAGTGATTACATTTTTATCTACTAGATATAAATCATCATTTATTAATATTTCAAAACGATCTTTTAATATGTTGTAGTTTGTTTTTGCTTTTAAAACAGAGTCTTTTGTAGAAATATTGTGAATTTCACTATCTGTAAATTTTTCAAATAAATATATGTCAGGTGCCTTATCAGAATATAGACTGGATCCATTGCTTACCTTTTCAATTTTTTGAACTGCAAACTGCCTTAAGTTGTTGTTGAAACCGTTTCCGGTTCCAGCTGCATCAAATTTTTGACTATGGGCACAAAAACAGCCTAATGAGAGTGACAATAATATTAATATTTTTTTCATAATTATCTTTAAATTAAAAAAAGGGTAACATATAATATTACCCTTTTAGTGACTTATTATTTTAAAAATGAATTAATTTTTATCCCAAAATAATTTAGTAGTCTTTTCATCACCACCAATTTTGGAAGCAGCTGAATTATAGGCTGTCCCGTTTAATTGAGCTTCAGTTGTAGGATATAATATTCTTGTTGGTATATCACTGTAAGACATTCCTTCTGGTGCATTTAAAGTTGGCTTATCTAATAATCTCCAAGCGGTCCAACCTTCAAAAGGAATTCCATACATGGCTATCCATTTCTGAGTAGCAATTTTTTCTTTCCAATCTCCATTTGCAGTTGCATAAGGAATACTAGATTGTGTAAGGTAATTAGATGCATCAGCTTCAGATCCACCCCATTCAGTAATTGATAAAGTAATTGCATTGTCATAATGAACACTTACAGTACCTCCTAAATTGATTCCTCTTGCAACTGCTTCTGCTTTTAAGAATGCAACTTCAGATGCTGAAATTACAGTTCCTTTTAAGTCTGCAGTTTTTAATTGGTCAGATATGGCGCTAAATCCAGAAGCAGCATTAGCTGTACCGTATTCACCACCTGTATACACTCCATCTTTTTTCTCAAAATAATGTCCCATTCTTGGGTCATTAAGTGGGTTCATAATATCTACTAAGGTATTTGCAGCCACATAATCATTTCTTCCACTTAATACTAGATCAGCATAAATTGGGTTTGTGTTAGGAGAAGCATCTAAATAGTTTATTCCAAAGTTCTCATCGTTAACAGTGATTGCTCCAGCTGCACCTTTAATAGCCATTGCGCTAGCCTTACTAGCATCAACATCTGCAACCCTAAGCGCAAGTCTTAATAAAAGTGAACTAGCTGCTTTTTTCCACATCACAACATCTCCACCATATACAGGATCTTGACCTGCGCCAAAACCAGCCTTTGTAACATCTAAGTTGTCAATATCTGCAGACAGTCTACTCATTAAATCTGAATAGATAGTAGCTGCGTCATCATACTTTGGATTTGCATTGTCAGAATCTAGCGCCTCAGTATAAGGAATATCTCCGTAATTATCTACTAAAGTACTATAAGCAAAAACTTCCATCATATCTATGATAGCTAATTTATTGGTTGCGTTTTCTTCATTATTAGCAATAATTAATTCTTTGGCCCCTTTAAAGTCTTGTAGTACATTGGAATAAATAGTAGCCCAAACGTTGTTTCTAAGACCAGTCATAACATACTGGCTAGCTTCCGGATAGGTAGTTTGTGCCCAGTATTGTGCATACAGTCTGTTTTCATGCCATCCATTGATTCTGTCAAAGAAGTTTCTGGTTCCATTAGCGAACAAGCCACTACTTGGTACAGAGGACGGATTTTTTTGATCAATGTTTAAGTCCGAGTCTACTTCACAAGAAGCTAGAACCAACATGAAACTTAATAATGTAAAAATATATTTTTTCATCGTTGTTGTTTTTTAAAATTCTATATTAAGACTTAATCCAACGGTTCTGTAAGTTGGGTAAGAACCAGATAAATATCCTTGTGCATTTCCAGCACCTAATCCAGATTCTGGATCTGCGTAGGGTACATTTTTAGAAATGATCCAAAGGTTTCTTCCTACAAGAGATAAACTAGCAGAAGATACTTTGTCTCCTAAAAGGGTCTTTGGCATATTGTACGCTAAAGCTAATTCTCTTAGTTTCACATAAGAAGCGTCATAAACAGTCATGGCACTTGGGTTTCTTGAAGAGTTACCCCAGTAAAATGCACCGCCGTAATAATCTCCTCTAGCCCTAGTTGTATTCACTGCTCCGTCTTCTGTAACCCCTACATTTAATACACCACCACCATCTGCAAGAGAATTTCTAATAGGATTTCCTAATTCATTAAGACCTCCCGTATTAGACGTTAATCCAGTACCTTGTCCATAGTGCATGTCTAATGAATATACATCTCCGCCTTTTTGAACATCTACTAAGAAGTTCAGTTTTAAATTTTTGTATTTAATGCTATTGGTAATACCACCATTCCACTCAGGGTTTGTGTCTCCAATAATTTGATCAGATACTGATTTGTAGTAACCGTTGGCATCTACTATTTTGTTGCCATTGTTATCATATTTGAAGCCAAAACCTCTAATCACACCATAAGGTTGACCTTTTGTAGCGTTAATAGTAATACTCCCTTGGTAAGAAGCTAATACAATATTTTCTGTTTCTCCGTAAAGCGAAACAACTAAGTTTCTGTTTCTAGACCAGTTTACATTTATATCCCAAGAAAAATCTTTAGTTCTTATTGGGCTGTAGTTTAAACCAACTTCTACACCTTTGTTTTGAATTTCTCCTGCGTTTACCCATTTCCTAGAGAAACCAGTAGCTGTAGTTGTAGATACTGCCATTAATTGGTTTTCTGTATTTTTCTTGTACCAAGAGAAGTCTAAAGATAGTTTATTGTTAAACATTTTAGTTTCTAAACCAACTTCTATTTCTTTAGTTCTTTCTGGAACTAAATTTGAATTGGCCTTTGTTCCTGGATAAGAGAATAAAGAAGAGCTTCCAAAATTGTCTATCACAGCAAATGTGTCATATACATTGTTAGCAGGTAAATCATTTCCAACCTCTGCATAACCAGCTCTTAATTTACCAAAGTTTAACCAGGGTAGGTTTACTAAGTTGTCAAAAATTAAACTTGAACTAACAGCATAATAGTTATATTTATTATTATCTATAGGCAATGCGCTAGAAATATCATAACGGTCTGTTAAATCTAAGTATAACATGTTTTTGTACCCAAGAGATGCTTGAGCATAAATACCATTTACTTATTTATTGGATAGACCTTCTATTGGCAATGGCACTGAGTTCACTGAATTACTCAAAGAATACAAGCCAGGAATTTTCAATCCTCCAGATGTAGATTGCTGGTATGTAGAATATTCTTCTTTTCTAATATTGATACCGGCTACTCCAGATAAACTGATATCGTCATTGATATATTTATTAACATTGGCCATAAAGTCGTAGTTGAATTCAGCATAGTCAATATCTCTTCTGTCGTATCCAGATCCTTCGTCAGCTCTAAGAATTCCAAAAGCAGAAGCAATAGACCCTACTGCACGTCTTTCCTCTCTTAATTCAGCATAAGTATCTACTGCTGCTTTAGCAGTTAAAGACAACCAATCGGTAAGGTTGTAGGTAGCAAATATATTTCCATATAAACGGTTTCTATTATCTGTCTGGAAGTTTTCATACCTAGTCCAATAAGGGTTGTCCCAGTATAGTGGTGTCAATGCACCTGCATCTCCATCAGTTGAACCTGTAGCATTCCAAGAATAGTTTTTTTTAGTATCAAAATAGATATCGCGTTGCTCATTAATGTTGTTGTTGGCGTTGTACCACTGTCTGAAAGAAGTTGTAATGTTATCAGAATAACCAGTAGAATTTCTACCCTTTGTTTTTTGTAATACAAGGTTAACGTTAGAACCTACAGAGAATTTATCAGAAACTTTTAGAGTTCCATTAAAATTGACAATATTCTTTTCCAAATTTGAATTAGGCATCATACCATTGGTGTCAAAGTTTGTGAAACCTAATCTATAGCTCATTAATTTGTCTCCACCTGAAACAGCAATAGTATTGTTGAACTGATATGTGTCTTCAAAAAAGTCTGCAGTACCACCACCAAAAATATAAGGCGTAGCAGTTTTGTAGTTAGCACTTTCTGGAACAAAAGCATCCCATTGGTATACTAAAGAACCATCTAATGGTCCACCAAATGAAGCATCCTCATAAGATGGTACGGCTAAATCTAAAGTGCCATCATTATTTACATCAATATCTTCAAAATACCCAGTAGAGCCATAATATTTACCATATCCAGCACCACCTTCTTGTTGGTATTCAATCCAAGTTTTTTTGTCAAGAGAACCATAAGTGAAACTAGAGCTTAAGCTCACCTTCATATTTCCTTTAGTTCCTTTTTTGGTAGTGATGATTACCACACCGTTGGCTCCCCTAGAACCATATATTGCTGAGGCAGCAGATCCTTTAAGGATGTTTATAGAAGCCACATCGTCTGGGTTAATGTCCATTGCTGCGTTTCCATAGTCATATCCAATAGACCCACCTTGTTGGCTAGCAGAGTTGTTAACTGTGTTGGCCAAAGGGACACCATCAACTACAAAGAGCGGTTGGTTATTCCCTGTTAAAGAACTCGCTCCTCTAATAAGAAAGTTAGTAGAACCTCCAAAGTTATTACTTGCTCTAATTTGAACTCCAGAAACTTTTCCAGAAAGAGAGTTAACAACATTATCTACTTTTACTGTAGATACTTGGTCTCCACTTATTTCTTGGGCTGCATATCCTAAGGATTTTTTCTCTCTAGAAACACCCATACCAGTAACAACCACCTCTTCAAGAGCTTGTGCGTCTTCTTGCATTTGAACATTTACTATATTGCTTGAGCCTACAGTTGCTGTAGCCTCTTTTAATCCAATATAAGTAAAAACTAATATTTTACCTACACTAGCATTTATAGTATAATTACCATCAAAATCTGATTGCGTCCCACTAGTGGTCCCTTGAACAAGAATGTTCACACCACCTAGAGGCACATTATTTTGATCTGTAACTGTACCGGAAATTGTTTTTTCTTGTGCAAAAGTTGCTTGCACAACAAGCGCCAAGAATAGCGTCAAAATTCCTTTTAAAGTTGTTTTCATTGTTAGTTTTATTTTAGTTAAGGCCTCTTAATTAACTTTTTTTTATGACTATAAGAAATATTTATATTAATTATAATTTTTACTTATGCATTTTAATGGCATGTTCAAGAACGATATCTTCCCAATAAATAACCTTCTTTCATTAAAGTTTGATAATTAAAAACAGAGATAAGAGCAAGTAAACTTCTAATCTTAAGTAAATTATTTGCTATTAAAAAGTTAAAATATTCAAAAGACTCAGATTGTATTTATGATCACAAAGTTAAAAACTGGCACTTGTGTTCAAGATTTTTGTAGAAAGATGTGAGGCAGTTAAATCATCTTATAAAATTGGAAGAAAAGTATTTTGATCTCAATAATTAGTATGAATTATAATATTTCCATATGGCGTAGCAAACTTATTGTATTTGACAAAAACACTTTTTATTACAAAGCTTATGAAAGAGGTCACGAATTGCCGAGTATCCACATGGATGAAATAATTTCCGTTAGAATATGCTATGCTTTTTGGTATATCTGTATTTTTTAAGCAGCAGTAATTAATAAAAAAATTAAACTAAAATTAATTAGAGATGGGATTATTCACAAATTCTAAAGCTTTAATTAAGTCTAGCTCTTGCTTTATATTCAGTTTATTTTCTTTGAGATATTCTTTCATTTTGGATTTCATTTCATTGGGTAATATTTTCAGAAGACTAGAGTTTGATTGTTTAAGCTCATCTATTCTGTTTATTCCATCTTTCTGATAATAGTATTCTGTGAATTGTGTAAAGCGATTAGGGGTGTTTGGTACAAATGAGTTTTGTGCTTTTTGACCTTCAGTAAATTTCACTCGTATACGACGATATAAATCAAAGTTTTGTCCCTTTAGCAACAATGTTAAGTAGCCATTTGTAGTGTTTTTATTTTTGTCAATAAAAGTTTTAAAACTCATTATTCGTTCTTTATTACCAGTAAGGTCTATTTGTATTTCCTTATCAGCCATCAATCTTTTTGGAGTTTCATCTGATGAGTTAGTTTTTTTTACTTCTACCTCTTCATTTAATGCATTGTAGCGATAAAAAAATTGATCTATTAATTCTTCATTATAATATATATTTACCTGTGAAAAGGTATCTGTAACATATGGAGAACCTGTAAATTCATTTATACCAGTTCTTTTTGATAGTATCTCTTTTTGTGTTTTGGTATCACCTACTATCTGATTCACTAGGGCTTGAGTATATCCCATGCCAGAACCGCCAACTGAGGAAAATTGACCGGCGGTCTGAGCAAATAAATAACCTGAGGACATTAAATAAATAAATACTAATAATGGATGTTTCATGCTTTCTTTTTATGAATGTACTAAATATTTTTAATTTTTTTTGAAAAGTAAAGCTTAAACATGACAGAACATTTTAACCATTTATTAAGGGTGTTTCAGCTCTTAATACTCTTTACATTTATAACCCTAATAGTTTAATTTCGGGTACATTTTTGGAATAATTATATCCCCTCCAGAAAAACCCCGTAGTGTTTAATTTCCAAACTATTTCGTGGCTACGTGTAACTTCCCAAAACCCAAAATCACCTTCTGTAATAAGGATATTGCCATTTTCTAGAGGAACTGCTCCAGAAACCTTGTTGGAGTATAGAGCTGGATCTGTAAAACTCCAGCTTACTCTAGGTTCATTGTTGAAATTTTGTCTTAATAAATAAGTTTTCGGAAGTTCTAGTTCATATATTCTTGATTGTTTTATATCATTTCCATTAGAAAATATAAGTAGCTTACCTGTATCTTCTCCTTTAAGCAAGTTTGGAAAATGATTATTGTGAAACAAGCGGGTTCCTTTTGAATTGAGATACGTTTGAGGGTTGCCAAATCTATATATTAAATCACCACCTTTTCCAAATTTTCCACCAGTATGTCCATTTACTTCGTTAGCTGTGGTGCTATGATCAATTACCCAAACTTCAGAATAGAAGTTTACGCTAAGTAGAATAGCATCATTTATTTCATCATATGCAATGGCATTTGCATGCATGATATCACCTTTAACGCTTGGTGTTATTCCATTCCTAGGAAGGTAATTTATATCTATTAAATTTGGATTCTCAGAGATTACCCCATAATTATTTTTTGTTTTGTCGTGGTCTTGCACCAAATGATCTAGTGATTTCCATTCCCATACAATTTTATTTGTTATTGGATTTATTTCAATAATAGATTCTGGAAATATATCTTGATCAAGCATATAGCCAGTAGAAAGAGATTCTTCAGCTGTAATTCGCTCCCATACCATAGCAATAATATTTCCGTTTGGTAATATTTCAACGTCATGATGTGTTTCTCCATTAATACTAGAATAGATAAACTCCCAATTTACTGTCCCATTAGGTTCAATAAGTTGAATTTTACCTCCTTTTCCACCTAATTGTATTTGGGGATCATCCGCTTCCAAAGAAGCAAGTAAATTTCCATTTGGTAAAAGAAAAACATCATTACCTATGTTATTAGTCAATGTCCATTCATACAGAAGTTTGCCGTCTTTATTAATTAAATAAACTCTATTAGCGCCGGCATCATTAACTAAAATATAGTTATCATCTATTTTTTCTGGGTTTAATTTTTCAATGATACCTATGGGCGTAAAGTCTTCATTTATTATTTCCTCTAAAATTTTTGGTGTCTCTGGTTTTTCCTCAATTTTTTGTTCGGGTTCGTAAACTGTAATAATATCGGAAGGGGAGCAAGAAAACAACATGATTGAAAATAAGATTAATATTTTTTTGTTTCGTTTAGACCACTTTGATTTCATCATTACTTGCTTAAGTTTTAAAAAAAAATGTTTTGTAAAATTTAGTTTTTCAACTTTATGTTTATCAATACATTTTGCTTTCTACTAATTTTAACAAAAAAGGCCCAAACAACGTTTGAGCCTTTAAATTTATAAATATTTTTTGATTAAAAATTCTTAATACAATAATTAATCAGCTCTAATCCAGCTACTGGTCTAGTAGCAGCGTATGCATTTTGTGATAAAAGCACATTACCGTTGGCTGCTGTAACCGTGAATGCAATTTCTCCATCAAAAGAACCAGATCTGAATACAATAGAAATTGATTGAGTTCCCTGCGGTACATTTACAGTATATTCTTCAGTTCCAGCAGAAACATTAGAGAGAGAAATTGGGGTTGAGCCGTTAAGACTAACCTCAAAACTAGCACCGTTCCAACCATCACCATATGCATCAGTTAGTGAAAACTTCCAATCACCTGAAGAAGGTGCAGTAGCTGGGCATACAACAGTTGCTGTATATAAGAACGGAGAACGAAAGAAAGAACCTGTCATAGTAGCTGAATTATCGTCTCGTGAAAATCTTCTTCCATCGGTTAAAACAAGTTCAAAACGAACAGTAAATTGATCTCCGCCGTTAATATTACTGTCTGACAAAGATAATGCGGTTTGCATCTCTGCTAGACCTACGCTATAAGACGTTCTTGGTAATATTGGGCCTTTTTCAAAAGCCGAACGAGGAATAGAACCTATAGCAACTTCACTTTTACTAAAGTTTGCACCACCGGCTTCTATAGTCTTGTCCTTAAAACCAACATATACTTCTACAGTTTCTACTAAGTCTCCATTCTTTGAATCTTGTATTTCTAAATCAACCGCAAATGCAGCTCCAGCAGTTCCAATAGGGAGTTCATTAGACACTACTTTGATGGTTCTAAGAATGGCACCTCTTGTAGTATCGTCAGTGATCTGATCAATAACGTTATCTGCTTCTGTACAAGAAAAGAACAACGAGCTTGTCAGAGCTGTCATTAACAGAATTTTATTTATTTTATTTATTCTCATGATTTTTTTTTTATTAGTTAGCAGAGGGAAACGCTGGGCCAGCTGGGTTTGTATCCCAGAAAACTTGTTGCGAATTGTTCATCTTTTGAGTTAAATTTGAATTCGTTATTACCTCATTTTGTGGATAAAGAAAAGTTCTTGGGAACGCCCCTGGGTTTAACTCCCAGTTTGGTGACAAGGTAGTTGGGTATCCAGTTCTCCTATAGTAGTTGTATGCTTCTGTAGCGCCACCGTAAAGGGTTATAAAATAATTTTCCGCCAAAATATTTTCTTTTGTATCTCCTGATGCAGCATTGAAAGCCGTTACTTGACTATCTATAAAGTTTGTTACTTCAGCTGCTTTTGGGGCCACTGTAAAGTCAGCACTACTATCTAAAGAACCAAAAGATTGAACTTTTGCTATAGATTTTGTTAAGCCTGCTCTTAAAAATTCTGCTTTCTGTGCTTCAGGAGCTAACTCTGCTCTCCAAAAATCAATATAAGAAGCCAAAATAATAGGAGCAATTCCAGCTCCACCACCACCTACACCTAATCCTACATTACCAAAACTGCTATCGTCAAAACGCCCACCCGCTGGATATACTCCAGATGCAGTACGTTGAAAACCATCAGGGGGAGTACCTTCATTATTACCATGAGATCTACCCCAATACCCACTATTTACTGAACAGTAACTATAACCACCGTCTACATAGTGCAGTGGCGCCTGAGCTAATGAACAAGCTAACTCTTCTTCGCTTGGGTCTACTGGAACACCGTTTGCATCTAAAGCACCAGGAGTACCGTTTACTTGTCTATAAAAATAATATCTAATTCTTGGATCATTTTTCAGTAACATATTTTCCATTAGCCAGTTAGATTGATAAATATTTGCTCCACTTGGAGTATAGTCATCTGCATAATCTGGGTGTCTAGTGTCTGGCTGGAGTTCTCTAATGCCATACTGAAATTGAAAGTCATCTTCATTATTAGCAATAAAGTTACCTTGTGCAATAATAGCGTTAAAAGCCGCTAAGTTTCCTGTGGTAACATGTGCTTTTAACTTTATGGAGTTCACTAATTTAATCCATTTAGTGCTATCACCTCCGTAAAAGAAGTCTGACACACCAGTAGCTTGTGGATTTTTTGCAAATAGCGCTGCAGCTTCGTCTAATAATGCCAATGCTCCGGCATATACAGCCTGTCCTTCGTCTAATAATGGTGCTGGAAATTCGTCAGGATTACCAGCTTGACTCAATACTGCACCCCCTAAGTAATCTACCAATAATAGCAACATGTGAGCCTTAAGGGTCTGTCCAACTGCAATGTGAAAAGAATAATCTATATCACTAGCTTCATCAATTTCTTTTAGTGCCTCTATATTGGTCCAAATACCTACAGAAGGATCACTAGATCCTTCAGAGTTAAATGCGCTGCTGTATGTTCTAGACCAAATACTATTAAAAGTATCACCAGGGTAATTGTTAAAATAGTTTCTTCCGGACATATAGTCAATCCTAGTTAATTGCCCACCAAGGTTACTGATGGTTGTCATATTGGACACATAAGCCAATTGTATGGAATTGAGTAATAAGTTTGGATCTGCTTGGTTTGCAGCCAAATCATTTGGACTCACTCTTAAGTTCATTTCTGTTGTTTCGCAGGAGTTAAAGAATCCTCCTGCTAGAAGTACAACGGTTATGTATTTAAATATTTTTTTCATAATGCTTTTCTATTATAGTTTGTTAGAACGTTGCTTTTAAACTTAGTCCAAATCTCCTGCTACTTGGCCCGTTGATGAAATCAAAACCTTGAGAGTTACCTATGCCTGCACCTTGAACGTTTGGATCAAAATTGGCGCCTTTAGGCATGTTGTAGGCATTGTAGTATAGATTAAATCCTTGTGCTGTTATACTCAATGCTCCAAAAGGTGTTTTATCTAAATATTTTGCCGGAAAATTATAAGCCAATGAAAGTTCTTGCAAACGAATTACAGACGCATCATAAACTTTTAATTCTGCAGGACCAAAAAGAACGTTATTAAAGTAGTAGGTAGAGTTGTTTATTTGCTGGTTGTTAGGTAAGCCACTTGTTTGGTTTATACCAGGCAGAATAAAAGTATTTTCTCTATCTAATGTTTCTGTAATTAAACCACGTCCTAATAAAGTAGCTATAGTACTAGACATCATATCTCCACCACTTATGTGATTTATTTGAAAGCCGAAACTAAAGTTTTTATAACTAATAGAGTTAATTAGGTTCATTTGATAGTCAGGGTTTGGATCTCCAATAATTGGAATGTTTCCATTTAAATCTTGTTCAACCACTACATAGTCTCCACCATCGTTTACTAAAAAGTTACCGTCAACGTCTCTTCCTACAGCAGTACCTACCATGGCGCCTAGTGGTTGGCCTTTAATAGCCGCGTTACCACCTATAAAAAGAGAAGAACTTCCTGCATATATAATAATGTCTTGCTCTTGCTCAGTAACTACCGGGTTGTATGTAGAAAAGTTAATCCTTGTATTCCAGTTAAAATCATCGCGTTTTTGAGCTTTAAACCAGTCAAATGCAGCATCTATTTCTATTCCATCTCCTTCAATTTTACCAACATTATTTTGGGTGAAGGTAAATCCGGTAGACGGTGAAAGTGGTTCACGAACAATAAGGTCTTTTGTAGTCCTATTAAAGTAAGTAAAGTCTAAAGAAAGTCTGTTATTAAATGATTTGGATTCAAATCCAAATTCAATTTCTGAAATAAGCTCTGGTTTAAGATTAGGATTGGCCTTAAAGCCTGCCACTTGGTTAGTAACAATTCCACCATCATCTCCTGCTACCTGCGTATTTTGCTCTACAATACTAACAGTTGGGTATCCAGCTGGAAAAGTAGCAGATTGTCCTATACCTGTCCTGAGCTTAAGGAAGTTTAGACCCTCTTGAGATTTAATACCGTCAAATGCTGTTGTGGGTAGAAAGGAAATACTAGCACTCGGGTAACTCTGGCTATTATTTTCTGATGTTAAGTTAGAAACCCAATCTGTCCTAGTTGAACCAGTCACATATAACATATTGTCATAGTCAAAAGTTACTTGACTTAAAACACCTGCAATATTTTGACGGTTTGTAAATTGAATAGGGAGTTGGTTTGCAAAGTTGAAATGACGCTGTACGTCAAATACAATTTGCCCTGTACTAGCAGTACCCATCTGATCAAATGTTGTTGATCTAGTAGTGGCACCTGCCGTAAAGCTCATTCCTATTTTCTCAGAAAGGTCGTAATTACCGTTTATAGCTACATAATGATCCCATATAGTATTGTTATTGTCATAGGTGTCTAAAGCTCCAAATATAGCGCGATTAAAGGATACACCACCTCGGTTTGCGTAATTTACATTGCGCTCGTTATAAAAGTCCATACCTCCACGGTAGGTAGCATTTAAATTATCGTTGATGTCATAAGTAAGTTGTGCATTCCAAAAAAAACGGTTTGTTAACTGAGAATTTTTGACATTATTAAGGGTCCATCTAGGGTTAATTATATCATTTCCGTTTCTATAGTAAACACTACCCCCTGTAATTGGGTTTTCATATGGTAAACCCATTAAATCTACACTCACCGGTGTAAAAAAGACATTTCCAAACAAAGAAAGTCCAAGAGATCCGTTACCTCTACTAGCCGCAACTGGTGGAGATAAATAATCTGTTCTAGCGTAGTTCATAGAGGCAGATATGGTAAATTTATTAGACAATTTTGATCTACCACCTACAGAAATATTGAAACGCTGTAATGCGTTTCCAGGAACAAAGCTGTCATCATCTAAATAGCCAACGTTAACGTTGTAATTAGTGTCTCCGTCTTCAGAGGCTCCATTAATGTTTACGGATGTGTTTTTTATATCTCCTGACTGAAAGAAGTCTCCCAAAGAATCATAAGGTTTCCAATCGTAACGGGCATTTTGTAATTCTGGAAATGCATTTCTAGTAGCTGCAATAGCTGTAGTTGAATATGGGTGGGCTAAAGTTCCATTTTCATCTATAGATGGTTGTGCACCCCAGCCAGCCAGACCGTCTTTATCAAAACTTGGTCCCCAGTTACTGTAGAACCATCCAAAAGCTTGGTCAAAACCGTTTCCGTATTGTTGTTGGATGTCTGGTTTAGAAGCAAATTCATTTACAAAATATGAGGTATTTACAGTGATTTCTGTTTTTTTCTTACCACCACCAGATGCCCCTGCTTTTGTAGTGATTAGTATGACACCATTTTTTCCCTGAGTACCATAAAGTGTAGCTGCAGCCAAACCTTTAAGGATTTCTATGTTGGCTATATTATTAGGATCTAAATCAAGAAATCTTGACGATCCAGTATTTCCATCTAAAAAGTTACCTGCCGAGTTTGTGTCACTACTAAAAGGTACACCGTCAACTACAAAAAGTGCTTGGTTACTGCCACTAAATGAACTTAGACCTCGAATAACCACGTTCGTAGCAGACCCTGACATACCTCCTGCAGATGTAATACTAACACCAGATGCTTTGCCCATTAAAACACGGGCTACATCACCATCTGCTCTAGACTCTAAATCTTCAGCGCCCACAGATGAAACAGCATAACCTAAAGATTTTTTCTCCCTAGTGATCCCTTGAGCTGTAACCACTACTTCTTCTAATGCTTGAGAATCTTCTTGCATTTGAACATTAATGATTTTTTCTGTGCCAATAGTTCGTCGCTCTGCTTTTTGCCCTATGTACGAAAAAAGAAGGCTTTGACCAATATCACCGCTAATAGAATATTTTCCATCAAAATCTGATTGGGTGCCGTTTGTAGTTCCCTCTACCACAATGTTAACCCCTGGTAAGGGAACACCGTTTTGGTCTGTAACCATTCCAGAAATATTTCCTGATTGGGCTACACCAAACTGCATGGCTAACATAAAAAGTAGCGTTAAAACACTTTTAATTTTTGTTTTCATTTTATTTAGTTAAAGATAGTTATACTTTTCAAAAATAGAAAAAAGTTTTTTATATAAAAAATTATGTTAATATTATTTTTATTATGTTAAATTTAAATAATGTTATGTAAAATAACTGGCTGAAGGTTAAAGACATTGACACCTTGATTGTGCTGTTAATTTTAAACTGATGAGTATGAAAATTACAATTCTTCAATCTTATAAAAAATTAAATTTTTATAGCTTAATTTGATTGTCAATAATTAATTCCTGAACTCGTTAGCCCTTAAAAACGGGTAATAGTTTTTAGTATTTAGTATATTCAATAGCAACTCCCTCCCAATCCGGATCTGATATTCCCAGCCACCTATTTTTTAAGCTGTCTAACATGACGGCGTTTATTCTTCCATGGGTAGCTACTGATTTGTCTAATCTGTACGCTATTTTATTTTCGTTTAATTTTTGTAGCGTTATCTCACTCAATGCTACTCCTAAGTGACTTTCTACAAAAATACTGTCATTGTTAGGGTATACCCTTCCTCTTTTTACAGCTTCTTCTAAGCCTAATTCTAAATCTATTTTATTCTTTATCACCTGGGTGACTGCTGTTACAATTCTACTACCGCCAGCAGCACCAAGGGCTAATATTACTTGGTTATTTTTAGACACAAGTGTGGGTGAAATGTGTGAGTTGGCTCTGTCACCAGGTTTGTAATTTCCTAAATAACCACCCATAGTAACAGCGTATAGAAAACCCAGCTCTTTTGTTGCCACCTTAGACCCCATAAGGGGCCCTATCGTTTGTGTTAAAGAAATGACCATGCCATTTTTATCTGTTGTGGTTAGGTGTGAGGTATGTCCTATTTTTGAATTCCATGCCAAAGGTTCATTTGCCACATCAGCTGTTTTTACTTTGACTGCATTTTTTACTATTTGTTTTGCGGATTTTATGGCCTCTTCTTTAGATATTATTTTTGAAAGGCTGTCTGGAATGTGTTGATATGCTCTTTTACTATAGGCAATTTTAGTAGCTTGAGCAGTGACCAATAAGTCTTGGTATTCATTATTAGTACTCAGATTAAATTCATCTAGTATGTTTAGAATATTTATTGTAATGGCACCATATGACGGTAAATAGAGAGTCTCTATATCATAGCCTTTGTATGTACTTTTTAGTATTTTAGATTCTTTTACCTCATAATCTTCTAGGTCTTTTAAGGTGATATAGCCTCCGTTAGATTGAATGTCTTTCACTATTTTAAGGGCTACCTCTCCTTTGTAAAAGCCGTCTCTTTTTTCATCTCTTATCTTTTTTAAGGTGTATGCCAGTTCTTTTTGAATAAAAACACTCCCTTTTTTTACTGTTTGCTTTAGACTATCCATAAATAAAGCAGTACTTCCTTTATACTGTATTAAGCTAGGAATAGTCATCTTTTGCCTAATGGCTTCTCCTTCCAATACTACAAAACCTTTTTCTGCATAATAAATAGCTGGTTCCATGACTGTTTTTAAGCTTAATTCCCCATACTGTTCATGAATTTTAAGTAAGCCAGCTACCACTCCTGGAACTCCTATGGTTTTATAGCCCTCATTTTCGTTATTATTATTGGTGTAGTTTATTGGTACTACGGTAGAAGCGTCTATTCCAAGGGTGTTTTGTGGGCCATTTTTAATAATGGCTTGCAGCCTTCCTCCTATACCACTCATGCTGGGTTCTACCACTGCTAGCGTAAAGGCTGCTGCTACTGCAGCGTCTGCGGCATTTCCTCCTTGCTCATACATTTTTATGCCTGCTTCACTAGCTAACGGGTGCGAAGAGGCTATGACACTATTTTCAAATTTTTTTTCTTGCGTGTTGTAGCTCACTAGCGCAAGTATGCTCACAATAATTAAGGCAGATGCTATTTTATTTTTCATGGTTCTATGTTTTGTTTTAAAAGAAAAAGCCACCTTGGAAACAAGGTGGCTTTTAAAATTACTAAAAATATTTATATTAATTATAAATATCTGTTTTTACATACTGACCTACCAAACCAGGAAAGTTTGAGTTAGACGATTGTTCTGCAGCAGAGTATAAAAACCTTTGTGGTATAGAAGGTGCATTAGAATTTTTAATTGGAACTCCAATTAAATTATTGGTTCTAAGTACATCTTGAAATGTTGGAAGACCAATAACAGAGCAATATTTTTCAAATAAAACCTCTTTTATCATGGCATTTTTTAAAGTGCTGGCTCCATTTGCAGCCATACCTCCAGTTTGGAAATCTGCTACTACATAAGCGTCATATTTAGATTTAAATTTCCCAGCATTAGAAACTCTTACTTTATTAAGAGCCGCTAAAGCGTTGTCATTTAAATCTAGCCTAGCTGCAGCTTCTGCTATAATAAGCTGAACTTCTTCAAAAGATATTACAGGAAATGCTCTTGTTTGGGCAGCAAAACCAGTTGTTGTAGTGTTTAAGCTTAAACCGTTGGCAGCTACATAGTAGTTATATCTAGCGGTTTCGTCTGTTTTGGCATGACCTCTGTAAATGCTCTCTGTAGATTTTAACAATCTAGACATATAGCTATTTTCTACTTTCAGGTAGTCACCTCTTTGTTCTACCTCAAATTGCCAAAATAAGTTTTCTCCATAGTTGGCTACAGAGTGTTTTATACTCCAGTCATTTGCAGTAGAGCTAAAGTTAGCAAGAACAGCTGCGTCATGTGCATTTTGATACTCTCCTAAGGCTAATAAATATCTAGCTTTAAGGGCATTACCAATTTGTGCCCATGTAGAAGTAGTTGCAAACACATTATTGGCACCAGCGGCACTTCCTACCTTAGAAACTCCCTGTGTAATTAGATCTATTGCAGCTCTTAGGACTACTTCTTGCTGCTCATAGTTAGGATCTGCAAAATCTAGGCTATTTACTTCTGAAAAAGGGATGTCATTAAAAACCAATGCAGCCTCTGCAAAATAGTAGCCCTCAAGAACTAAGGCTTGTCCCTCTACTAAAGCATTTCCACCATCTTGGGCTTTCTGTTTAGTTATTTGGGCCTGAGAAATTCCCCTACCATAAAAATCTTCCCATACTTCTTCATAACTACTAGATTCTGTAGTATAGATATTTAAACTCCCGTACTGCCTGTCTACTCCTGTGAATTGATCTGTAAATATGGTTGCAAACCTAGCAGGTTCAGCTTCCGCAATAGAGGTCACATTTAATAATGTGTGGTTTAATAGCAAACTAATAGGCGAGTCTGTAAATGCATTTGGATTATCATTTAATCCTTCTACTGGCTTTTCACAAGAAAAAAGCAAAACTCCAGTTATAATTGAAAATATATATTTTTTCATTTTTTTAGTTTTAATTATGTTAGAATTCTAGCTTTAAATTGAAAAGCATACTACTAGTACCTGGGTTTGTGAAATAATCTAAACCTCTACCTTTAGAAGCACCAGTTAAATTCACCTCAGGATCTATTCCTTTAAAAGGAGAATAAATAAGGATGTTTCTACCAGCCACTCCTATTTGTCCAGACTTAGCTCCCATAAAATTTAAAAGCTTACTAGACAAATTGTAGTTTAAGCTAATTTCTCTTAGCTTAACCCATGAGGCATCTTTAACGAATAATTCTCCAACATTACCAAAACCTCCACCGTTAGAGGTGTACCATGATTGGTCTAATGCCACTGGGCCACCACCAAAATCTTCTATGTTTCCTCTAAAAGTTGTTCCTGCTGGAATAACACTACTAGAAGAGTAGATAGGTAAATCTACTGGAGCTACAGATTCTACAGCTGTTTCTACAGAAGTACCAAAGTGGTTTAAAACTCCTTGTGTTCCCCCCCACATATCATTTCCTTGAGAGGTTTCAAATAAGAAGGAGAAGTTAATACTCTTGTAGTCTACATTGGCACCTAAACCTGCTCTAAAGTCTGGATTAGGATCTCCGATTACTGTTTGTTCAGGCGCTACTTGAGGGAAACCAGAAGCGTCTAGGTCTAATGCACCAGCGCTATCTCTTAGCCACGCCCCACCAAAAATGGCAGAAAAGGGTTCTCCTTCTTTTACAACAGAACCTGTACTTGTAAATCCATTCAGTACAATTCTACTTACTTCTGGAAGTTTTGTTACAATGTTCTTATATCTAGTGAAATTTCCAAATACATTTACTTTAAAGTCATTGTTAGAGTACAAATCATAACTAAAGTCAAATTCTATACCGTTGTTAGATATTTCAGCAGCATTGGCATAACGGCTAGTAAAACCTGTAGAAGGAGGTGTTTCTAGATTTAAAATACCATCTGTAGTGGTACGATCATAATAGGTAAAACCTACTGTAAGTTTGTTGTCAAAGAATCTAGAGTCAAAACCAACTTCTGTTTCTGTAACTCGCTCTATTTTTAAATTTGGATTTCCTTGTACGTCACTTCTTCTAATAGTACCTCCGTAATTGGCGCCGTCTATATAATCTCCCCAGCCTTCAGAACCAGCATTAGAAGTTACATAGTTACTTTCATTTAAGTAAAGCCCTGGAGCAATACCCACCTGTCCATAAGAAGCTCTCAACTTTAAAAAGGATAAAGGACCATTAGAATTTGAACTGTCTGTCAATACATATCCTAAACTGGCAGAAGGATAAAAGTTTAAGTCCGCTAAAGTGGTATTTCTCTCTAAACGTCCAGATAAATCTACTAATAATTTATCAAAAATGTCAAAAGACATGGTAGAATATGCTGAGTTTTTTACATCCTTGCTTCTAAATTCACTTGCTAAAATATCTCCATTTACAGCATTGTCTACTAATTGCTTAGAAGGGTCTGGGTTTAAGAAGTTATTGGTAGAAGAGCTAAACCTGTAATATTCATTAGACTCTAATACATAACCAGCTACCCAATTTAAATTTACTTTACTTCCAAATGAATTTGTTCCGTTCAAAAATAAGTTTAAGTTTTGAACATTTTCAGAGTAATCATCTTTGTAAAAACCACCTTTAGTCCAGTCTCCAGAAGAGAATGTTGGGTAGTAATTCTCTCTTCTGTCTGTGTAAAAGTCTAAACCGTATCTACCAGTAAACTTAAGATTGTCATTTAACTTAATATTTAATTCTGGTGCAATGGTAAATCTCATTACCTCGTTAGGGTTGGTGCCTTCATTAATAGTCCAGCCTGGGTTGTTGTAAATACCGGCAGCTTCACCAATTTGTCTGTTTCTGTAAGACCTGTGACTGTTTGGTACTCCTACTGCGTCTGATGGGCCTCTGTAATATGTACCAATATGATCTGTGTTGTCAAAATCTGGAGAAGTTCTAAGATATCCTAAGTACAATCCATTTAAGTTAGATCCAGTCTGAATACGATTAGATTTTATGTTAATCATAGAAGTATTAATTCTAGTCTCTAACCAGTCTGTTAATTTATTGGTTGTATTGATTCTAAAAGTATTTCTTTGGTAATCAGACAAACCATTGATAATTCCTTTTTGATCTAGTTTAGAATAACTAAAATAAGTACTACTCTTTTCGTTTGCAGAAAAATTTATACCTAAATTATAGTTTTGAGTAATTCCCGTTCTAAAAATCTGATCTCTGTTTACGTCATTAAAAACGCTTCTATCATTTTTTTTAGTGATTGGATAATAGGTAGCCCCTGTGACGTCTCCTACAAAATAGGCGCCTGTATTATTTACAGTGTTTGCTGCACCAGATCTTGTAGAAATTTTATCTCCCCAAGACGCTCCTCCTGCGTTTGAACTCCAAGCACCTCTAGTTCCTTGGCCATATTCACTTTGTTTTTGGTGCTCTTTGTTTACTTGATCAATACTTAGAGAAGAAGAGAAGTTAACACTTAAACCACCGCCAAGTTTTCCTCTTTTGGTTTGAATAACAATAACTCCGTTTGCTGCTCCAGATCCCCATACGGCTGCTGCTGCTGCTCCTTTAAGAACCGTCAGGCTCTCAATGTCAGAAGCTGGAATGTCATTTAAACGAGATTGCTGCACCACACCAGCAGTGTTAGAACCAAAACTACTATTAGAAATTGGAACTCCGTCTACAATAATTAAGGGAGAGCTGTCTCCTAAAATGGTATTTTGACCACGAATCTGGATAAAAGCACCAGCTCCTGGATCTCCTGTAGAAGCAGTGATTAAAACTCCAGAAGTTTTACCTGCCACTCCTTGGAGTAGTCCGGCTTCTCCAGACCTAGCAATTACATCTGCTTTAATAACAGTGGCAGAGCTAATGTCATTATCTTTTTTTCTTTCTAAACCCATTGCAGTAATAATCACTTCGTCTAATTGTTGTGAGTCTTCAGTAAGCTTCACATTTATTGAAGTTTGGTTACCCACGAGCACTTCTTTGGATAGATAACCAATAAAGCTAACAACCAAAGTATTGTTTGATTTTGCAGCAATAGAAAAATTTCCATCAAAATCTGTAGTTGTTCCTGTAGAACTTCCTTTAATTAATACAGTGGCCCCTGGTAAGGGAACACCGCTTTGGTCTGTAACCATACCAGAAATATTTCCTGATTGGGCTACACCAAACTGCATGGCTAACATAAAAAGTAGCGTTAAAACACTTTTAATTTTTGTTTTCATTTTATTTTTTTAGTTAAAAAATTAGTACATCAAACCTAATTAAAAAATTCTATTATGTAAAATTTATGTTAATATTTATTTATTGTGTTAATATTAATATTCATTATATAAATTATAAATAATTTTTATGCGTAAGTATCGACTGAAGGCAAAAAAAACATA
>Ga0222649_1000018_pt1 | contig 84228 bp, 69 predicted proteins | sample AntAcemetagen337_FD_179865 | JGI IMG/M metagenome (GOLD analysis project Ga0222649, IMG submission 179865) | Saline water microbial communities from Ace Lake, Antarctica - #337 | ecosystem: Environmental > Aquatic > Non-marine Saline and Alkaline > Saline | place: Antarctica: Ace Lake... | reverse complement strand
TGACACCTTAAATGGATCTCCAGTAATTATAGGAACAGGCACAGGGAATGTTACTCTACAAGGAGTAAATATTCCCAGATGGTTTACATTAAATCCAGATGGCACAGTGACTATTGCACCAAATACTCCAGCAGTAGAATTTAATCTTGAATATAAAATATGTGAAGTTGGTTTTTCATCAAACTGTAGTTCTGTTGTCTCTACCATTTTAGTTACTTCAACATCGCCAGACTTTACGCCAACAATAGAGATTAATTCTTTAGTCTTTGCAACTGAAGGATCAACACAAGATTTTGTTATAAACATATCTGAAGTTTGGGGTGCTCCGTCAGATGGACAAGTAATTATTAATCTCCTAAAACCAACTGCATTTAAGATTGGCTATAACCCTAATGCCTCCACTTCTAGTGTAAATGGTGGCGTTCCAGTTCACAATAATAAATGGGAAATAACTGAATTTGATTATTGGATAGTCATGAAATTAAAAGAGTCTGTTGTCATTGGAGCTCATACGTTTTCAACTATTGGCCTTACAATAACTCGTAACCCAAATGTGCCAAATAAAACTATGCAACCAATTACGGCTAGTATTGTAGCCAAATCAGGATCAGATGGGAATGGCTTAAATAATACTAGCAGCATTGTAGTGGAAGCTAAACAATAATGAATGTGCTATATGTAGCTAATGCTCCATTCTCACCCCACAGTAAAGGTATTCTAGAGCCTTAATAAAACAAATTGAAATATCCCATTTTTAAAAGTCAGCTTTAGAACTGTTGTTCCAAAACGATAAACGTGCAATAACAATTTGGTAAAGGTAATTTTGAAAGGTTCTACTGAATTTAAATATTTATGAGTCTTATATTACAACCATTTTAAAGTGTGGAACTTCACTATACATACTTAGGATATTTTGCATAATATAGTAATTGTGATAAACTATCTAATAAATAAATTATAATTATGAAAATATTTAAACGAGCCACTAAACTAATTGGAATCTTAATTGTAATTATAGGTCTGTTTTTGGGTATTAAATTTACAATCAAACAATACACTTATTCCAAGGATATTGAGAGTTTAAATAATACGGTTTTGGGTATTGAGATAAAATTATCTGACCTGGAAGAAGCAAAAACATTACAACAAGGCCAAGTTCAATCCAAAAGATTAATAGATTTATCAAAAATAGATCCTCTTTGGAAAAAATTTGCAAAAGATGGCGTACTAAAAGATAATTTCAAATATTTAGATGATATTGACTTTTTTGTCATAACCTATAAAAGTGATTCTTTATTAGTGAATGGTATAATTGCCGAACCTAAAAAAGAAGGTGAATTTCCTGTTATTATCTTTAATCGCGGAGGAAATAAAGAAATTGGAAAAGGCGCTAAACTTAAAACACTATACTCTTTAATTTATTCTGCATCAAAATTAGTAAAAGAGGGATATGTAGTAATTGCAAGTTGCTACCGGGAAGATGACGAGTTTGGAGGCAATGATATTAATGATGTTTTGAACTTAACTAAAACCATCAAGGAATTGCAAAAAGTAAACTCAGAACATATAGGGATGTTTGGTTGGTCAAGAGGTGGAATGATGACTTATTTAGCCCTAAAAAAATTAGACATTATAAAAACTGCTGTTATTGGAAATGGCCCAACGGATTTAGTGCAATTAATTATAGAAAGGCCTGAGATGGAAACAGAAGTTTGTGCTAAACTCATTCCTAATTATAAAAAAAATAAAAAACAAGAGCTAGAAAAGCGCTCCGTTTTATATTGGGTAGATGAACTAGATAAAAATGCCAGTTTACTAATTCTCTGTGGCACAGAAGACAAAAAAGTAAATCCAAATCAAGCAGAAAAAATAGCCAAAAAATTAGCCGAGATAAACTACGATTTTAGGTTAAAAAAATTTAAAACAGATCATAAATTTTCTAAAAAAACAGAAGAATTAAATGAACTAATTATCAATTGGTTTAATACAAAACTTAAAAAAAACTAAACACAAAAAGCTATTGATCTTTTAAAAAAGACAAATCTCGTATTTCGGATATTGCTTACCAGTTAGGATTTGAATCACTCACCACCTTTAACAGAGTATTTAAATAACAAACAGGAAAAAGCCCCTCGGCATTCTGTTTGAGCTAATTTGATTAGTAATTGAACCTATCTACAAAAAGATTCTTTAGAAAGCCATAGTTGACAGAAAAAAGGGAGGTATTATACTTATTTCAAGTTTATCTGGCCATATGCCAAATCCTTATTTATCCAACTATGTAGGCACAAAATCATAGGTGCTAAATTTAGGAGCTTCTTTGTATGGTGAGCTAAAACCGAAAGGCGTTGATGTAACCGTATTGTCACCTGGTTTAACCAATACACCAATGACAGGAAATAATGGTATGGATTGGAACAAAAACCCTCATGAAAGCGATGAAACCCTCCGTTGTTGCAGAAATAGACCTTAAGGGTTTAGGCATACAATTACTTTCTGTGCCAGTAGGTAGAAATAAAATGATGGCTTTTATGTCAAAGCGTAGCCCCTTGGAAATGCTATCTGGCATGAATGAAAAAATAATGCGAAAAGCCATTCATAAAAGCAAAATATAAAAATTAAGGACAATCCTATATATGAGTAGGTTTCCTCATTTAGGGTCTATTTAAATTCAATTTAAAAATAGCATAGAGAACTTTTACTCTTTTAACCATTAACCCAAACTAATGACTCTAAATAACTATTAAATGCACCAAGCTATGGATACTGCTTTTCTATTGAGGTTTTTAACAATATAGGCTCATAAGTGTTTATAATCTGGATGGTATTTTCCCACATAAATGCTTAAATTTGCACTTTATTATTTTAATAGCGCGCCACATGATTTACTTTTTTGGAACCCTTAGCTCCACAATATTCGCAGTACAATCCAATACTGACTTTTCTACTGATGATATTGAAAAATTATCTTGGTTATTTGGAGGAGCTCCAAAAATTAATACGGCGTCTGTAGACGCCTTTTTTATTGGTCCTAGAGCAGCCATGATTACCCCTTGGAGCACCAACGCCACAGAAATTACTCAGAATATGGGAGTTTCTGGAGTTATTAGAATAGAAGAATTTAAAGCAACGTTAAATGAATATAAGAATTTTGACCCCATGCTTTCTGCTGCATACCAAAACTTAGACCAAGATGTATTTAAAGTAGATACTAAACCACAAGCGATACTTAATATTGATGATGTAAGGGCATACAACAAAGCAGAAGGTTTGGCACTATCTAACGAAGAAGTGACTTACTTAGAAGGAGTAGCTAGTAAAATGGGGAGAAAACTTACAGATGCAGAAATATTTGGTTTTAGCCAAGTAAACTCTGAGCACTGCAGACATAAAATTTTTAATGGAGATTTTGTAATTGACGATCAAACTATGCCGGTTTCTCTATTTAAGCTTATAAAAAAAACCACTGCAACCCATCCAAACACAGTAGTTTCTGCTTATAAAGACAATGTAGCCTTTGTAAAAGGTCCAAAAATTACCCAATTTGCCCCACAAAGGGCAGACATTGCAAGTTTTTATAAAGAGAAAGAAATAGAATCTGTACTTTCTTTAAAGGCAGAAACCCATAACTTTCCCACTACCGTAGAGCCTTTTAACGGTGCTGCTACGGGTTCTGGTGGTGAAATTAGAGACCGTTTGGCTGGAGGAAAAGGCTCTTTACCCTTAGCTGGAACTGCTGTCTATATGACACCTTACTCTAGAATTCACAAAGAAAAAGGCTTTACACCCAATATGCCAGAAAGGCCTTGGCTCTATCAAAATCCAATAGATATTTTAATAAAAGCGTCTAATGGTGCTTCAGATTTTGGAAACAAATTTGGACAACCCCTTATTAATGGTTCTGTACTCACCTTTGAGCACTCAGAGGCTGGCAGAAGATTGGGTTATGACAAGGTTATTATGCAAGCAGGGGGGGTGGGATACGGCACCGCAGACCAGGCTATAAAAGATACTCCCAAAGAAGGAGATAAAATTGTTCTCCTTGGAGGAGATAATTACAGAATTGGTATGGGTGGTGCCGCTGTTTCTAGTGCAGACACAGGAGCTTTTGGCTCAGTAATTGAACTCAATGCCATTCAAAGATCCAATCCAGAAATGCAAAAGAGAGTTGCTAATGCCATTAGAGGTATGGTGGAATCTGACTATAACCCCATAGTCTCTATTCATGACCATGGAGCTGGAGGCCACTTAAACTGCCTTTCAGAATTGGTAGAAGACACAGGGGGACACATTAATTTAGATGCCTTACCCCTAGGAGATCCAACCCTATCTGCCAAAGAGATTATTGGTAATGAGTCTCAGGAAAGAATGGGACTGGTAATTGGAGTAAAAGATGTCAAGCTACTCCAAGATATTGCAGATAGAGAGCGGGCCCCTATGTACACTGTTGGAGAAGTGAGTGGAGACCGCCGTTTCTCTTTTGTGTCTAAAATCACTGGAGAACGTCCTATGGATTTAGCCTTAGAAGACATGTTTGGTAGTGCTCCTAAAACAGTCATGCAGGACAAGAAAATAAACAGGCTTTACGCAGCTCCAGAATATAGCTTAGAAAAATTTCAAGATTATTTAGATCAAGTACTTCAACTAGAAGCTGTAGGCTCTAAAGATTGGCTCACCAACAAGGTAGACCGCTGTGTGGGAGGGAAAGTAGCCAAACAACAATGTGTAGGGCCCTTACAACTACCTTTAAACAACTGTGGTGTTATGGCCTTAGACTTTAAAGGGAAAGAAGGAGTAGCTACTGCCATGGGTCACAGCCCAGTGGCAGGACTTATTCATGCAGCAGCCGGAAGCAGAAATGCCATTACAGAATCTTTAACCAACCTAGTTTGGGCACCACTCCAAGGCGGTATAAAAGCTGTTTCCCTTTCTGCCAATTGGATGTGGCCTTGCAACAATAAAGGAGAAGACGCCCGCCTATATGAAGCGGTAGAAGCCGTGTCTGATTTTGCTATAGCATTAGGAATTAATATTCCTACAGGTAAAGACTCTCTTTCTATGAAACAACGATATCCAGACGGAGATGTGATAGCACCTGGTACGGTTATTATATCGGCTGTAGGCCATTGTTCAGATATTAAAAAAGTAGTAGAGCCTGTATTACAAAAAGACGGTGGTGCACTTTATTATATTAATTTCTCTCAAGACAACTTTCAGCTAGGGGGTTCTTCCTTTGCCCAGACTCTAAATAGTATTGGAGATCTAGCGCCAGATATTAAAGACCCAGACTTTGTTTTAAAGGCTTTCAATGCCTTACAAGATATGATTGTAGTGGGAGATATTGTGGCGGGGCACGATATTGGCTCTGGAGGTCTTATTACCACACTTTTAGAAATGTGTTTTGCAGATTTAGATTTAGGTGCTAAAATAAATCTGAGCAAGCTGGGAGAAACTGATACTATTAAATTACTATTTGCAGAAAATGCAGGAGTGGTAGTGCAATTAAAAAAAGACGCTAGCTTAAATATATTGAACAGTGCAGGTGTTGGTTATTTCCATATTGGTTACATACAAAACAAGCCTACTTTAGAAATTAAAAATAGTGCTGTAAATATAGGCCTTCCCATTGCCTCTTTAAGAGATACTTGGGCACGTACCTCTGCCCTACTAGACGCCAAACAGACCGCCAAAAACATGGCAGAGGTCCGTTTTGATAACTTTAAAAAACAACCCTTACGCTTCACATTCCCAGCTGTTTTTTCTGGAAAAATACCTTTGTTACAAGGCGCTAGACCTAAGGCTGCCATTCTAAGAGAGAAAGGAAGTAATTCTGAGAGAGAAATGGCCAATGCCATGTATTTAGCGGGCTTTGAGGTGAAGGATATTCATATGACAGACCTGATGAGTGGTCGTGAAACCCTAGAAGATATTCAATTTATTGGAGCTGTAGGAGGCTTTTCAAACTCGGATGTATTGGGCTCTGCAAAAGGTTGGGCAGGTGCTATTAAATACAATGAAAATGCTAGAAAAGCCATTCAAAACTTCTTTGACAGACCGGATACACTCTCTGTTGGAATATGTAATGGCTGTCAGCTGTTTATGGAATTAGAACTGATTAACCCAGACCACCACACACATGGAAAGCTAACTTATAATGACTCTCAAAAGCACGAGAGCCATTTTACTTCTGTCACCATTGCTACAAATAAAAGCGTTATGCTTTCTAATATGGCAGGAACCACTTTAGGGGTTTGGATTTCTCACGGAGAAGGAAAATTTAAATTACCCTTAGAGAAAAATGCCTACCAAATTGTAGGAACCTATGCCTATGAGGCCTATCCGTCAAACCCTAACGGAAGTGATTATAACACTGCTATACTAGCCAGTGATTGTGGACGTCACTTAGTGACTATGCCCCATATAGAACGTTCTATATTTCCATGGAACTGGGCCCACTACCCTACCAACTCACCTCATGAGGTGTCTCCCTGGATCATTGCTTTCACCAATGCTAGGGACTGGATTTTAAACCAAAACTCATAATCATTTAAGAAATTTATAAATAATAGTGTGTTTTTTTATGATTCCCATTTTTTAAAACCACTTTCTTTCATTAATTTTCAACACAGAAAAAAATATATGAAAGAAATTAGCAGACTTTTTGACATTCCAGCCCATCAGCTAGAAAACTGCCCACTTGAAAAAGCATTTGTAAGTAAAAAAAATGGGTTATGGGAAGCTACCTCAACCCAAGAATATATAGATAAATCCAATGCTATAAGTAGAGGGCTCCTTAGAATGGGTGTAAAGCCTAATGATAAGATTGCTGTAATTTCACTGACCAATAGAACAGAATGGAACATTTTAGATATAGGTGTTTTACAAATTGGCGCACAAAATGTGCCTATTTACCCTACCATTTCTGAAGAAGATTACCAATATGTGCTAAACCACTCTGAGGCTACCTATTGCTTTGTCTCTTGTGAAATGGTATTTGCCAAGGTTAAATCTGTTCAAGGAAACACCAAACTAAAAGAGGTCTATTCATTTGACCAAATTTCAGGAGTTAAAAATTGGGAAGAAGTTTTGACTCTTGGGGCTAATGTTTCAAACCAAAAGGATGTAGAGACTGCGAAAGAATTAGTAAAACCTTCAGATTTGGCTACCATTATATATACTTCAGGAACTACTGGCAAGCCTAAAGGGGTCATGCTAAGTCACCGCAATATAGTGAGTAACACCTTGTTTGCTGCAGAGCGTTTGCCCTTGGTAATAGGAAAGGCAAAAGCCTTGAGCTTTTTGCCAGTGTGCCACATATATGAGAGGGTTATTATGTATCTATACCAGTACTCAGGGGTAAGTGTTTACTTTGCAGAAAGCATGGAGAAAATAAGTGACAACCTAAAAGAGCACAAGCCAAATGTCATGACGGCAGTACCTAGGTTGTTAGAAAAAGTATATGACAGTATTATAGCTAAAGGGGGTGCCCTCACTGGTATTAAGAAAATAATCTTCTTCTGGGCTGTAGAAGTAGGTTTAAACTATGCCCCTTACGGAGAAAATGGTTGGTGGTATGAGAAAAAACTAGCAATTGCCAGAAAACTAATTTTCAGTAAATGGAAAGAAGCTTTAGGTGGTAATTTAGATTTAATAGCCTCTGGAAGTGCCGCCTTACAACCCCGGCTAGCCAGAGTTTTTAATGCAGCAGAAATGGGGGTAATGGAAGGCTATGGACTTACTGAAACCTCTCCAGTGGTTTCTGTTAATGACATGAGAAATGGCAACTTTAGAATTGGAACAGTGGGGAAACTTTTAGCAGAAACTGAGGTTAAAATAGAAAAAGATGGGGAAATATGTGTAAAAGGACCTCAGGTCATGTTAGGCTACTACAAAGAGCCTGAAAAAACGTCAGAGGTCATTGTAAACGGATATTTCCATACTGGAGATATTGGTGAAATAGATGCAGATGGTTTCTTAAAAATTACAGATAGAAAAAAAGAAATGTTCAAAACCTCTGGCGGTAAATACGTAGCCCCCCAGTTACTAGAAAATAGGCTTAAGCAATCTAGATTTATTGATCAAGTAATGGTGGTGGGTGAAGGAGAAAGAATGCCAGCAGCCCTTATACAACCTAATTTTGATTTCATAAGAGAGTGGGGAACTAAAAAAGGACTCACATTTACTTCTAATGAAGCCCTAGTAAAAAACGAAAAAGTAATAGAAAGGTTAGAAAAAGAGGTAGCAGAAGCCAATGAGCAATTTGCAAAATGGGAAAAAGTGAAACAGTTTAGACTCACACCAGATGTCTGGGGTATAGATGGTGGGCACCTCACTCCTACTATGAAACTCAAAAGAAAAATAGTGAAGGAATTATACATAGATTTGTATGAAAACATATATAGAAGCTAAACTCATTTAGTATTTAATTTATATAAGCCCAGCCATCGCTGGGCTTTTTTTATGAAAAAATATAACAAATATATTATGCATGCATAGTATATTTTGTTATATTTGAGAATCATAACCCGCATTATTTTGAATAAAGAACAAACCATAGACTACACATTGAGAACCACTTGGCAGGCGGTAACTAAAATGTACAATGAAGAAGCCAGGAACTTTGGCACTACTATGACCATGGGTTTCACGCTCTTGAGTATAGATCCAAAAACAGGAACACCCTCTACTGCGCTAGGGCCAAAAATGGGAATAGAGGCCACTAGTTTATCTAGAATTTTAAAAACCTTAGAAGAGAGAAGTTTCATTGAGCGTAAACCCAATCCAAATGACGGGAGAGGGGTTTTAATTCACCTGACAGCGGCAGGATTAGAAAAAAGAAGTATTTCTAAGGAAGTGGTATTACAATTTAATGAGGTAGTACAAAAAAATCTGAGTAAGGCGCAGTTAAAAGCTTTTTTTGAAGTGACAGACTGTATTAATAAACTTATTAGTTACAAAGAAATCTATCAAGTTGAAAACCCTATTAAGGCATAAGATATGAACAAACACATTAGAAAAGTTGCAGTGATTGGATCTGGTATTATGGGAAGCGGTATTGCTTGCCATTTTGCCAATATTGGGGTTGAAGTACTCCTATTAGATATTGTTCCAAGGTCACTCAATGAAAAAGAAGAAAAAGCGGGTCTTAGTTTATCTGACACTCGCGTAAAAAATAGATTGGTTAATGAAGCCTTAGCAGCCTCTTTAAAATCCAAACCTTCTCCCATTTACGATCAAAAATTTGCTCAGAGAATTACCACTGGAAATTTAGAAGATGACCTGTCTAAAATCTCAGAGGTAGACTGGATTATAGAGGTAGTAGTAGAGCGTTTAGACATTAAAAAACAAGTCTTTGAATCTATTGAAAAGTATAGAAAGCCAGGTACCCTTATTACTTCCAATACCTCTGGGATTCCTATTCACTTTATGAGTGAAGGGCGCTCAGAAGATTTTCAGGCACATTTTTGTGGGACGCATTTCTTTAACCCAGCCAGGTACCTAAACCTATTTGAAATTATTCCAGGTCCAAACACCAAGAAAGACGTATTAGACTTTTTAAATAATTACGGAGAACAATTTTTAGGAAAGACATCTGTATTAGCAAAAGATACCCCAGCCTTTATAGGAAACAGAGTGGGTATCTTTAGTATTCAAAGTTTGTTCCATACCGTTAAGAAAATGGGCATGACTATAGAGGAAGTAGACAAATTAACAGGTCCCGTTATAGGCAGGCCCAAATCTGCTACTTTTAGAACGGTAGACGTAGTGGGATTAGACACCTTGGTACACGTAGCCAACGGAATTAGAGAAAACTGTCCCTCAGATGAACAACATGGACTTTTTGTCCTACCAGACTTTGTAGAAAAAATGATGGAAAACAAGTGGTTGGGAAGCAAGTCTGGCCAAGGGTTTTACAAAAAAGAAAAAGGGGCCAATGGCAGCTCAGAAATTCTCACATTAGATTTAAACACTTTAGAATACAGGTCTAACAAAAGAGCCACATTTGCAACTCTTGAACTAACAAAAACCATAGACAAGGTAGTAGATAGGTTTAAGGTACTAGTGAATGGAAGTGATAAAGCAGGAGATTTTTACAGACAATCTTTTGGTTCATTATTTGCCTACGTGTCTCATAGAATTCCAGAAATTTCTGATAGCCTTTATAAAATTGACGATGCCATGAAAGCTGGCTTTGGATGGGAGCATGGACCTTTTGAAATCTGGGACGCCATTGGCTTAGAAAAAGGCATTGAGTTGGCAGAAGGGATGGGCCAAAAAGTAGCCCCTTGGGTACATGAAATGGCAGCAGCAGGGATAAATAATTTTTATTCTGTAAAAGAAGGTGCTACTTACTATTATAAAATTTCTAAAAAAACCACAGAGAAAAAACCAGGACAGGATGCTTTTATTATCCTAGATAATATCAGAGAAAAACCTGCGGTCTATAAAAATTCTGGTGTGGTGTTGCACGACATTGGAGATGGTATTTTAAATCTAGAATTCCGCTCAAAAATGAACACCATTGGCGGAGACGAACTGCAGGGATTAAATACAGCCGTAGACATTGCAGAAAAAAGCTTTCAAGGCTTGGTCATTGGAAACCAAGGGCCTAACTTTTCTGTAGGAGCTAATATTGGCATGATTTTTATGATGGCGGTTGAGCAGGAATACGATGAGCTTAATATGGCTGTTAAAATGTTCCAAGACACCATGATGCGCATGAGGTACTCTGCCATACCAACTGTGGCAGCCCCACACGGCATGACCTTTGGTGGGGGCTGTGAGCTATCTCTTCATGCAGACATGGTAGTAGCGGCAGCAGAAACTTATATAGGACTAGTAGAATTTGGTATTGGAGTGATTCCGGGTGGGGGTGGTACTAAAGAAATGACCCTTAGAGCCTCTGACACCTTTAAAAAGAATGATGTAGAGCTCAATGTACTTCAAGAGTATTTCCTGACTATTGGAACGGCAAAAGTGGCCACCTCTGCCTATGAAGCTTTTGACAGCGGAATTTTACAAAAAGGAAAAGATGTTGTAGTGGTAAATAAAGACAGACAGATTGCCACTGCAAAAGCATACGCCAAACTCTTAGCAGAATCTGGTTATTCCCAGCCAGCTAAAAGGAAAGATATTAAGGTACTTGGAAAACAAGCCTTAGGTATGTTTTTAGTAGGAACAGACGCTATGCAGGCGGGTAAATACATTTCAGAGCACGACCAAAAAATTGCAAATAAATTGGCCTATGTAATGGCAGGGGGTGATTTATCTGAACCCACCTTAGTAAGCGAACAGTATTTGCTAGACTTAGAGAGAGAAGCCTTCTTGTCTCTTTGTACGGAAAGAAAAACATTAGAGCGTATACAACACATGCTAAAAGCAGGAAAACCCTTAAGAAATTAAAAATAGACATATGAAAACAGCATATATAGTGAAGGCATATAGAACAGCAGTTGGCAAAGCACCTAAAGGAGTTTTTAGGTTTAAAAGGCCAGACGAATTGGCTGCAGAAACACTGGCACATATGTTTGAGGAATTGCCTCAGTTAGACAAAACTAGAATTGACGATGTCATGGTAGGAAATGCCATGCCAGAAGCAGAACAAGGACTTAATATGGCTAGACTCATTTCACTTATGGGTTTAAAAATAGAAGATGTTCCAGGAGTTACCGTGAACCGCTATTGCGCCTCCGGTATAGAAACCATAGGAATGGCCACAGCTAAAATTCAATCTGGAATGGCAGACTGTATTATTGCAGGCGGTGCAGAAAGTATGAGCTTTATCCCTATGGGTGGCTATAAACCTACACCAGATTACAAACTTGCCAAAGATGGTCATGAAGATTATTATTGGGGCATGGGCCTTACGGCAGAAGCGGTAGCCAATGAATATAAAGTTTCTAGAGAAGACCAAGACGCCTTTGCATTTGGCTCTCATGAAAAGGCCTTAAAAGCCCAAGCCGATGGTAAATTTAAAGACCAAATTGTACCCATTCATATTGAGGAGACCTATGTAGACGCCACAGGAAAAAAAGCCAGTAAATCATATACAATTACTGAAGATGAGGGGCCAAGGAAAGGCACCAATATTGTAGCCCTCTCTGGTCTTAGACCTGTTTTTGCCGCAGATGGTAGTGTGACTGCGGGAAACTCTTCACAAATGAGCGACGGAGCGGCCTTTGTACTTGTAATGAGTGAGGAGATGGTAAAAGAATTAAACCTAGAGCCTATTGCCAGAATGGTTAATTATGCAGCGGCTGGAGTACCACCAAGAATTATGGGAATTGGACCTATAAAAGCCATTCCTAAGGTACTTAAACAAGCAGGCCTTAAGCAAGAAGACATTGAACTTATTGAACTTAATGAAGCTTTTGCTTCTCAGTCGTTGGCCGTAATTAGAACCTTAGACCTAAATCCAGATATTATTAATGTAAACGGAGGAGCCATTGCATTAGGGCATCCATTAGGTTGTACAGGAGCTAAATTATCTGTTCAATTATTCTCAGAAATGAGAGACAGAAAAATGCAAGGTAAGTATGGAATGGTAACCATGTGTGTTGGAACAGGACAGGGTGCTGCTGGAATTTTTGAATTTTTAAACTAAAAATATTTTAAACATCATATTATGAGTGCAACAGAACAAAATGAATTGTTACGCGGCGGGCAGTTTCTAGTTAAAGAGACAGCCTGCAAAGATGTTTTCACACTTGAAGACCTGAGTGAAGAGCAAAAAATGATGCGTGACAGCACCAAAGAATTTGTAGATAGAGAACTATGGGCGCATTGGGAAAAATTTGAGAAGAAAGACTATGCCTTTACAGAAAGCTGTATGAGAAAAGCTGGGGATATGGGCCTTTTAGGAGTGTCAGTTCCTGAACAATACGGTGGTTTAGGAATGGGATTTGTTTCTACCATGCTAGTATGCGACTATATATCTGGTGCCACAGGCTCTTTTAGTACAGCATTTGGTGCCCATACAGGAATTGGGACACTGCCTATTACCCTCTATGGAACTGAGGCACAAAAGCAAAAATATGTACCCAAACTTGCTACTGGTGAATGGTTTGGCGCCTATTGCCTTACAGAACCTGGAGCTGGCTCAGATGCCAATTCTGGAAAAACCAAGGCAGTTCTTTCAGAAGATGGAAGTCACTATTTAATTACCGGACAAAAAATGTGGATTTCCAATGCCGGCTTCTGCAATATGTTTATTGTATTTGCTAGAATTGGAGATGATAAAAATATTACTGGTTTTATTGTTGAGAATGACTCTACAAATGGCATCAGTATGGGAGATGAAGAAAAAAAATTAGGAATTCATTCTTCTTCTACCCGTCAGGTATTCTTTTCAGAGACTAAGGTGGCTGTAGACAACATGCTTTCAGAAAGAGGGAATGGGTTTAAGATTGCTATGAACGCTTTAAACGTTGGACGTATTAAGTTAGCAGCAGCCTGTTTAGATGCCCAAAGAAGGATTATAAAAGAAGCGGTAAATTACGCCAATGAACGCGTACAATTTAAAACCCCTATTGTAAAGTTTGGCGCTATTAAAACTAAAATAGCTGCTATGGTGACCAATTGTTACGCAGATGAATCTGCTTCTTACAGAGCTGCTAAAAATATAGAAGATAGAATTTCACTTAGAGAAGCAGCTGGGAGCAGCCACCAAGAAGCAGAACTCAAGGGAGTAGAAGAATACGCCATTGAGTGTTCTATTTTAAAAGTAGCTGTTTCAGAAGATGTACAATCTTGTGCAGATGAGGGTATTCAAATATTTGGAGGTATGGGCTTTAGTGCAGACACACCCATGGAGTCTGCCTGGAGAGATGCTCGTATTTCTAGAATATATGAAGGAACCAATGAGATTAACAGAATGCTAGCCGTTGGAATGCTTGTTAAAAAAGGAATGAAAGGACATGTAGATCTTTTAGGCCCAGCAACTGCTGTGGGAGAAGAGCTTATGGGAATTCCCTCTTTTGACACTCCAGACTACAGCGCCTTATTTGCAGAAGAAAAGGACCTTATAAAAAGACTTAAAAAAGTATTTTTAATGGTGGCCGGATCTGCAGTACAAAAATTTGGTGCAGACTTAGAATCTCATCAGCAACTACTCATGGCTTCTGCAGATATACTTATTGAAATCTACATGGCGGAATCTACCCTACTCAGAACAGAGAAAAATGCAAAGCGCTTTGGAGCAGACGCTCAAAAAACTCAGATTGCAATGACACAGCTCTATTTATACAGAGCCGTAGAAATTGTTCAGTCTAGTGGGAAAGAAGCGGTTATTTCTTTTACAGAAGGAGATGAGCAGCGCCTTATGCTTATGGGCCTTAAGCGTTTTACAAAGTATACTAATTATCCAAATATTATTGCACTAACCAACCTCATTGCAGACAAGGTGGCAGCAGATAATGGATATACTTTTGATTAAATAAAAATTGAATTGTTGCTAAAAAAAGCGTCGCCCAAAAGGGTGGCGCTTTTTATTAAAATCTAGACGTCTTTTAAGTGCAATTAAATTAAATTAGTGAACTTTATAAAATCTTATGAAAAACCCCTTATTAGAAAAAGTTTACAACGCAGAAAATTTTAGAAAACAAGGCCACCAATTAATAGACACTTTGGCAGATCACTTAATTGATTCTGAAAAGAAAGAGAGCAAAACCATTGCTTTTAAGGATCCAGAAGCAGAAAAATTGTTCTGGGAAAATTACCCAAAAGACAATGACTTTCACAGCCTTACTAAAGATATTATGGACCGCTCTATTCATGTGCATAATCCAAAATATATGGGGCACCAAGTAGCGCCTACCAACCCAACCAATGCGCTAACCTCTCTAATATCTGGACTCTTTAACAATGGCTCTGCTGTTTATGAAATGGGCATGTCTAATACGGCCTTAGAACTTATTGTTACCAACCAATTGTGCGCCCAACTAGGCTTTGACCAAACTGCAAGAGGCTATTTAACCTCTGGAGGAACGCTGGCCAACCTCACTGCCCTACTGGCTGCTAGAAGTGTAAAAGTAGCCTCTGGTGTATGGAAAAACGGACATGGTAAACCCCTTGGAATCATGGTGAGTGAAGAAGCGCACTATTGTGTAGATAGAGCGGCTAGAATTATGGGGCTTGGAGATCAAGGAATTATTAAGGTAGCTGCTACAAATGCTTATTCACTAGATGCTAATAAATTAGAAGCAGCCTATGCAGAAGCATTGGCCAGAGGCTTACAAATTTTTGCCATAGTAGGGAGTGCTCCATCTACCGCTACAGGAATTATAGACCCACTATCAGATATGGCCACTTTTGCAGAAAAACACCATTTGTGGTTTCACGTAGACGCTGCTCACGGGGGTGCTGCTATTTACTCTAAAAAATACGCCGCAGATTTAGCGGGTATTGAGCGGGCAGATTCCGTGGCTATAGACGGTCATAAAATGATGATGATGCCTTCTCTCACCACAGCACTACTCTTTAAAGATGGAAACCATAGCTATCAGACTTTTAGCCAAAAAGCAGACTATTTGCTCAGTGAAACAGACCATGAAGACTGGTATAACATGGCCAAACGCACCTTTGAATGCACCAAAAATATGATGTCTATTCACTGGTTCACCCTCTTACACCAATACGGACCAGAGGTATTTGACGCCTTTGTAACCCACCTCTATGACCTGGGTAAAACTTTTGCGCAAATAGTAAATGAAGAACCAGATTTTGAGTTGGCCTTAGCCCCCCAAACTAACATTGTTTGCTTTAGGCTACTGGCAGATGGTTTAGATGCTGCGCAGCTCAATTCACTTAATGAACAACTCAGAACAGCCCTAGTAAGGCATGGAGATTTCTATATTGTACAAACAAAGCTAAAAGGAGTGCACTTCCTAAGGGTTACTGTCATGAACCCTAAAACAACTCGGGAGCATATTACAGCTTTATTAAAACAACTAAAAGAGCTTTCTAAGCCTATTTTAAATTCATTGCTTGTAACCAACTAAAACTACCCTTATGAAAAAATTATTGATTACTCCCCTACTATTTATACTTGTGTTTTGCGCGTCATCGGCAGTTTTGAAAGCACAAACGTCAGAAGATATATACAATATTATTGAGCAGGTATCGGCCCAGAGAATAGAGCAGGACATTACTACACTTGTAAATTTTGGCACCCGCCACACCCTGTCAGATACCCTATCTAATAAAACAGGAATTGGAGCGGCTAGAAGGTGGATAAAAAAGAATTTTGAAGCCACATCTGCCGCCTGCAATGATTGTTTGGAGGTTTTCTACCAAAGTGATTTGGTGAAAAAAGGCACCAATGAAAGAATTGTAAAAGACGTAGCGGTGGTCAATGTAGTAGCGCTACAAAGGGGAAGTAAGTACCCTAATAGATATATTATTATGAGTGGTGATATTGATTCTAGAGTGAGTGATCCCGCAGACTACACCTCCACTTCTCCAGGCGCCAATGACAATGCTTCTGGAATGGCTGGAACCTTAGAGGCTGCTAGGGTATTGTCTAAATACCGCTTTGAAAATAGCATTATTTATGTGGGACTTTCTGGTGAGGAACAGGGTTTATTTGGAGGCAAGGGCTTGGCGGCTTATGCCAAGGAAAACAACTGGGACATCATTGGCATTCTAAACAATGACATGATTGGAAATATCACAGGAGTAGACGGTACGGTGAGCAACAAAGATTTTAGAATATTTTCTGAGCCAGTACCTCCAACAGAAACAGAAAAAGAAAGAAATGCCAGAAGATTTTATGGAGGTGAGGTAGACGGAATTTCTAGACAATTGGCCAGACATATTTACAAGCAGGTAAAAACTTATATGCCAGATATGAACCCCATGCTTATTTACAGGCTAGACCGTTTTGGCAGGGGGGGGCACCACAGGCCTTTTAATGATGCTGGATATGCAGGGGTCAGAATTATGGAGGCCCATGAAAACTATACCCAACAACACCAAGATATTAGAGTAGAGAAGGGCGTTGCTTACGGCGATGTCTTAGAACATGTAAACTTTGAGTACGCTGCCAAACTCACCGCTGTAAACGCCATTTCACTGGCCAGCATTGCTTGGGCGCCGCCGGCTCCAGCTACCCTAGCCATAGGGGGCGCTGTAGCACCAGAAGCTACTTTTAGTTGGAATGAGGTGCCCGGTGCAGTAGGTTATAAAATATATTGGAGAGATACTACGGCTCCTACTTGGGACTATTCAAGAGCCGTTGGAAACGTGACTGAATTTGCTTTAAAAGGTATGGTGGTAGACAACTTCTTTTTTGGAGTAGCCGCTATTGGTGCCAACGGACAAGAGAGCTTGGTTACTTTTCCAAATAAAATTCAGAGATAAGTAGTCCTTAAATTGTGAGTGAGTAATAAGGAGATTAAACGTTTAAAAAAAAATAATGACCCCCGCAACCAACAGTCTAACACTTGCTTTTTTTAATCTATTATTACTTTGCTGTTTAGGCTTGCAGGGCCAAGAATTTACGGCGCAAGACAGCCTGAGGGGCGGTGTGACGCCTCAGCGCGCTTGGTGGGACTTGCAATACTATAATTTAGAAGTAACTATAGATCCTGCTACAAAAAAAATATGGGGTGCTAATACCATTTACTACAAGATTATCTCTGAGCAAAAGGAAATGCAAATAGACTTACAGCCTCCTATGAAAATAGATTCAGTAGTGGTGGCGGGAAAAAAATACCCATATAAGTCTATAGGGAATGCTCATATGATAGCGCTGCCTGCTGGAAAAGCCAACAGCTTAGAGCAAATAGTGACTGTTTATTTTTCAGGCCTGCCTAAAGAGGCTGTAAGAGCCCCTTGGGATGGTGGTTTTTCATGGAAAAAAGACCCCAACGGAAATCCTTTTATAGCCACATCCTGCCAAGGCTTGGGTGCTTCTGTCTGGTGGCCAAACAAAGACCATATGTACGATGAGCCAGACCGCGGCATGACCATTGCTGCCACTGTGCCAAAAGGACTCATAAATGTCTCTAATGGACAGCTCATTAAAACAATTGAAAACGTGCAAACCAATACCTTTGTATGGGAGGTGAAAAACCCCATCAATAATTACGGAGTCAATGTGAATATAGGAGACTATGTGCATTTTGGAGAAACCTATACAGGAGAGAAAGGTCCTTTAAAAATGGATTATTACGTACTAGAAAACCACCTAGAAAAGGCGAAGGAACAATTTAAACAAGCCCCAAAAATGATGGCAGCTTTTGAGCATTGGTTTGGCCCCTACCCTTTTTATAAAGACGGTTTTAAATTGGTAGAGGTCCCTTATTTGGGCATGGAACACCAAAGCTCAGTTACCTACGGAAATCAATATTCAAATGGCTATTTGGGCAAGGATTTATCAGGAACTGGCTGGGGATTAAAATTTGATTTCATTATTATTCATGAGTCTGGTCATGAGTGGTTTGCCAACAATATCACTTATAAAGACGCGGCAGATATGTGGGTACATGAAGGCTTTACCGCCTATAGTGAAAACCTGTATTTAGATTATTATTTCGGAAAAGAAGCCGCTGCAGATTATGTCATTGGTACTAGGGCCAACATAGCCAATGACATTCCAATTATAGGGCCCTATGGCGTAAACAAATCTGGGTCTAAGGACATGTATTACAAAGGAGCTAACCTGTTGCACACACTTAGAACATGGCTAAACAATGACTCTCTTTGGCGTGAAACGCTGCGTGGGCTCAACAAAACTTTTTACCACAAAACAGTTACTACCCAGGAAATTGAAAGCTATATAGCCTCCAAAACAGGTCTAAACTTAAATGCCTTTTTTAATCAATACCTACGCAATTCAAACATACCCACTTTAGAATATAAAATAGTAGACAACCAATTGTCTTACCGCTATGCAAATTGCGTAGAAGGTTTTAATATGCCTCTTTTTGCCCTAGTGGGCGATACCTCTTTTACGCTCTCTCCCACTACAGAATGGCAGCTAAAAGAACTTCCTACCCTAGCCAATACTTTAGAAATTCAAAGAGATTATTATGTGGGCCTTGAAAAGGTTTTATAGTGAAATATTTATTTTTATCAATCAGTTTTTGCACTATTCCACCATCCATGAAATCTTTTTTCACATGACTGCATAAAGATTATTTTCTTTGGCTTCTTGCATAGTACACAATATTGAGAATGAAACCAAATAAAGATAATGCTCCAGCAATTAAATAATACCTCCTAGATTCAGGATAATTAATGATTAATAAAATAGCTGCGGCTAGCATCATTAAACTCGTGAAATAAAGTATATGAAACATTTTAATTCTTCTTTCTTGTTTTATTCACTCTGTAAAATAAATGATTTGCTATTAAATTGTGCTAGATTAAAAATAATAAGTAATACAATATTTTATAGATATATCTTTACATGTAAACAAGGGATGTTATGGGGGATATTAGGATTTTATTGGTTTTGGTTTGCTTGTTTTTTGGAGACAGCTTTATTTCTACCGCACAAGAGACGGCACTTAAAATTGAAACATATGAGCTTGAGAATGGGTTAAAAATATATTTAAATGAAGACCCAAATGCTAGTAATGTATATGGAGCGGTTTGGGTAAATGCTGGTGGTAAAAATGATCCTGCAAATGCAACCGGGATTGCTCATTATTTGGAGCATATGCTCTTTAAAGGAACGCAAGAACTTGGCACCCAGAATTATGAATTGGAAAAGCCGCATTTAGAAACTATAAGAAGACTCTATGAGGCCTTAGCTATTGAAACAGACCCCTCAAAAAAACAAGTCATTCAAGCTAAGATTAATGAAGAGGAAGGTAAAGCCGCAAAGTTTGCCGTTCCTAATGAATTTGATAGATTGATAAAATCTATAGGGAGTTCAGGAGTAAATGCAAGTACTAGTGAAGATTATACTAATTATTATAACTTTTTCCCTGCTAACCAGCTTCCTAAATGGTTAGATATTTATGCGCATAGGTTTCAAAAACCTGTGTTTAGACTTTTTCAAAGTGAATTAGAAGCAGTGTATGAAGAAAAAAACAGAGCGGCTGATGATATGCAGAATAAAATATTTGAGAAATTTAGCTCCTATATTTATGGAGACCACCCTTATAGTACCCAAACAGTAATAGGAAGTGTGGCACACTTAAAAAATCCTTCGCTTTCTAAAATGTATGATTTTTTTCAGAATTACTATGTGGCAAATAATATGGCACTGGTACTGTGCGGAAATTTTGACGCAGCCTATGTAAAGCCTATGATTGAAAAAACATTTGGAAAATTAAAAAGCGGAGTAGTTCCAGAATTTAAAACCTATGTGCCTAATACTTTTAAAGGGAGGGAATTAAAAAAAGTGCGAATTACACCAATTAAAGTGGGTTTTATGGGGCACAAACTAGTCCCTAGAAATCACACAGACCACACAGCACTCGCCGTGCTTGGAGAAATGATTTCTAACAGTGACCAAACAGGTTTTATAGATCAGTTAAGTTTAGACAACAAAGTATACGCTGCAGGCGCTTTACAAGATTTCATGGAAGAAGATGGTTCAAGCTTTATTTATTATGTGCCAAAAGTTTTTGGAAAGAGCCTTAATTATTTTGAAGAATTAATTAAAAGTGGCTTTCAATCTATTGCTGACGGTAATTTTGACGAGGGTTATTTTCAATCTATTAAAACAGGAATGCGGCGTAATTTTAACCAATCTCTAGAAAGTCTTGAAACCAGAGGATATTATTTAGGCCTCAGTTTTATTTATAATACAGACTACCAAAACTTTCTTTCTTTTCCTGAAAAAGTGCAAAAAACTAGCAAAGAGAAATTACAGGCTGTGGCCAGCAAGTATTATGGAGAAAACTATTTCACCATGCAGTCTAGAATGGGATTTCCAAAGAAAAATAAATTAAAGAAGCCACCCTACAATCCCATTAGTGCCAGAACAGAAAAGACTTCTGAGTATGCCAAAAAGTTTGACCAACTGCCAGAAAAAGAACTAAAACCAACATTTATAGCCTTGGGTGAAGATCTAAGACAGATAGATGGGTATATGTACTACACCAAAAACCCACTGAATAATATTTTTACCTTAGAATTAAACATAGCAGCAGGCTTAATAAAAGATCCTTTATATCCAGAATTGGCAATGGCTCTGAACAATACTGGGACTTTTAAATATTCAATTAATGAGCTCAAAAAGAAATTTTCAAGTATTGGTGCTACTTATAGTTTTAATGCAGGCTATAACTCTTTTGACATCTCTCTGACTGGTCTTGATGAGAATTTTGAAGAATCTTTAGCACTCCTAGAGCATTTAATAGACTCATTTAATCCCACAGAAAAGACTATTTCAATTCTTTACAACAATAGAAAAACAAAAAATAAACTTAATGAAAATGATCCCTCAAGCGCTGGTAGTGTCCTGTATCTATATGGGTTATTTGGAGAAAAATCTGGCTATCTAAAGAGGATCCCTGTCAAAGAATTAAAAAAACTAGCTCCTAAGACTCTTAAAGACAAACTGAACAATTTAGTGGCTAATGGTTTTAACGCCATTCATTATGTAGGAAAAAATACGGAAGAAGCTTCTTTGGGCTTACTCAAAGCAAAACCCTTGTTCAAAAAAAACATCACAGACACCAATACATTTACAGAAGCTAAAGAGGTTACTCAAACCACTATTTATGTAGTCCATGATAAAAAAGCCATTCAAAGCTACGTCTATTATATAGTCAATGGAAGCCCCCTAAACCCAGCTGATGATTATAAAAAAGAAGCTTTTAACGCTTATTACACCAATGGACTTTCTGGCTTACTCTTTCAAGAAGTTCGTGAATTTAGATCTTTGGCCTATGCCACTGGAGGGGACTATATTGACCCTGTATATGAACCTAACAAAAAAGGGAGGCTGGTCCTTTTTACTGGCTCACAGGCAGATAAAACTTCTGAGGCCGTTTCTGTTGTCATGGGGTTAATAAATGACATGCCAAGCTATACCAAGCGTTTAGAAGCTATAAAAAATGGATTACTGCTTGAATCTATTTCTAGTAAACCAGATTTTAGGAAAATGTCTGTAAGAGCAAATCAATTTTTAAATACTGGTTATACCTCAGACCCAAATGAGCTTAATTATTTAAAATATCCAACTCTCACTTTTCAAGATATTGTAAGTTTTTATGAAGAAAATATAAAAGGCAAGCCTGCCGTGATTACTATTTATGGAGACAGTAAAGAGTTTGATATGGATGTATTGAAAAAATTTGGAAAGGTGGTTCTATTTAAAATGGAAGATATTTTAATTGAATAAACTTTATAGTCTCTAGAAGCTTATTTTAAAGGGACTCGATGTTCTGTCTTTGACATATTTAGAACCCAAGATTAAAAGAATACTTGTAGAAAATTTCCCTGAATTTAGTTTTTATTCTTTTAGTGCAGCAGATAATATAGCTAAACTAGCCGCACATTACGGCGTATTTAATGCACTTACACTGATTTTGTTTTGAATGGAAGAGAAATTTTATTAGAAATGAGAAAAACACTAGCATATACCTACTATCCGCGCTATTAGAAAGGCTATACCCACTTTGCTTTGGGTAAAATCTGATTTAAATATAATTGATTATTTTTGCACCTACTTAACAAGACCTGTAGAAGCTAAACTAGCGTGTTTTCGTTTTTTAGTGTTTTGAAGTTCTTGGACCAAGCATGTCTAAATTACCTATAGAATACAAATTTCTAGATCTCTCTGATTACGGAAGACCCTTTGGCAGAATAATTGCCAAACAACTTAAAAATAGTCGTTATAATGCCATTCATGTAACCCTTAGTTTTTTAATCACTGCCTTCTTTGCCCTTGGCTTTCTCTTGCAGGGATTCTTGATAACTGCTGCTCTCTTATTGGTTTTGAAGTCTATTATAGATGCTGCGGACGGTGAACTTGCCAGAATGCAAAATAAGCCTTCTTATATTGGGCGCTACCTAGACTCTGTATGTGATATCTTCATTAACCTACTACTGCTAATGAGCATCGGCTTTTTAAGCCAAACCCCTATTTGGATTATTCTAATTGCATTTGCCAGTTTACAGCTTCAGGGCACGCTGTACAATTACTATTATGTGATTCTGCGGAACAAACACCAGGGGGACACTACTTCTAGAATATTTGAGCAAAAAATACCTATAGCCCTTGGAAATGAGAGTCAAAAATGGGTGACAAGGCTCTATTACACCTATAAATTTTGCTATGGTATTTTTGATAAAATTATTTATAAATTAGATTATAGTGCTTCTAAACACAGGCAATTCCCAAATTGGTTTATGACAGCGCTTTCTACTTTTGGATTGGGTTTTCAGCTGTTAGCCATGGCAGTACTCATTGCTATTAATAAAATTGATCTGATTATTCCCATTATTTTATTTGCAAATATTGGCTTGTTGGGCTTTATAATAATTAGAAAGTTACTGCCAAACAAATAGGTCTTAATCTGCTGTTTAATGTTTTATCTTTAAGCTTCAAAACAGTCTAAAATGCTCAAGTATCAGTTTTTATTATTAGTTTTTATTAGCTTAATTCTCGTTCAATGCAACAATAATAAAGATTTAGAACCCTATGATTTACTCATTGTAAATGGAAGTGTAATAGACCTAGACACAGGTGTTTTTAGTAAATCTGATATAAAAATATACCAAGGAAAAATTACTGAAATTATTCCTCAAAAAGAAAGGACGTTCCAAAATCATAGTCCTGGCTCAAGCAGCCAAGTAATAGACGCAGAAGGGAAGTTTATTATTCCTGGGCTATGGGATAATCACGCTCATTTTAGAGGTGGAGATGGTTTGCTGGCAGAAAATGAAAAATTCCTTGAACAGTATTTAAAATATGGCATTACTGGAGTGAGAGATGCTGGTGGAGATTTAACTACAGCCATTAGGGTGTGGCAGCAGAAAACTATAGAAAACCCTTTATTTGGACCTACTATTTTTACTTCTGGCCCAAAAATAGACGGACCAAATGCTAGGTGGCCAGGTTCTTTGGAAGTGTCAGACGCAAAGAGCATTCAAAAAGCATTAGACTCTTTAATGTCTCTTCAAGTAGATTTTGTAAAATTATATGAGTCTACTCTCAGTGGTGAGTCTTATATTGAAACTATAAAAGAGGCAAGTAAAAGAGGTCTTCAAACCAGTGGTCATATGCCATTTGAGAGCAGTTTAGCAGAAACAATAAAAGCAGGAATTGGTGGAATTGAACACCTTTATTATATTGTAAAGGGCTGTAGTTCAAAAGAGGATGAAATTACATTAGCAGTAAAAGAAAAACGTATGGGCTTTTGGGAGGCGCTTCCTATTTTATTGGAAAGTTATGATGAAACAAAGGCCAAAAATATGTTTGTCTTATTAAAGGAGCATGATGTCTTTGTGGTTCCTACCCTGCATATTGGAGAAACTTTAAGCAGTCTTGACAACACAGATCACAGCCAAGACATTGGACTTAACAGCATAGGTCCTGGCATTCAAAAAACCTATGAAGGGAGAATTAAAAGTGCTTTAAATGCATCTGACAAAGAAAAGGTAGATATAAAGGCATTGCAATCTTTTTTTAGCCAACTCACACTTAATTTGTCTGTAAATCATGTGGCCTTATTAGCCGGATCTGACAACGGCGCTTTTAATTCTTACATATACCCTGGCAGCTCTTTACATGAGGAGCTAGTCGCTATGGTAAAAGCAGGCCTCAGCCCTTTAGAAGCCTTAAGAACCTCTATTGCAAACGGCCCAAGATTTCTAAGAGTTCAGGATCAATACGGGTCTATTAGTCTCGGAAAAAATGCAGATTTATTGCTACTAGAGCATAATCCACTTAAAAACATTACACATACAAAAGAAATTTATAAAGTAATTAAAGGAGGTTTAGTGTTCAAATAACGCTAATTACTAGCTTTTTTTATTCATATTTAAGGCTCATTAAAAAATGACTTAAAAACAATACAAATAGCCGTAACACTCCAATCACTTTTATTATATTTAAACTTCAAAATAAACTGACCAAATTATGAAAAAAACCTTGCTTTTATTGGCGCTTATTTGTGCTCCATTTGCCATAGCTCAAAATGTTTCCATGGAACTTTTAGAAAATTTAAAACCTAGAAACATTGGACCTGGAGGCATGAGTGGTAGAGTGACGTCTATAGACGCTGTCCATGAAAATCCTGAAATCATATATGTAGGTACCGCCTCTGGCGGGTTGTGGAAGTCTACCTCTGGTGGTATTAAATGGGAGCCTATATTTGAGAAAGAAGCAACAGCCTCTATTGGTGCAGTGGCCATACAACAATCCAATCCTTCTGTTATTTGGGTAGGAACTGGTGAAGGAAACCCTAGAAACTCACTAAATGGTGGTTATGGTGTCTATAAGTCTTTAGATGGAGGAAAAAGCTGGAAGTCTATGGGACTAGAAAAAACCAGACACATTCACAAAATACTCATAGACCCAACAGATCCAAATACTGTATATGTTGGTGCTATTGGATCTCCATGGGGGGCTCATCAAGAACGCGGGGTTTACAAAACTATAAACGGGGGGAAAAGCTGGAATAAAATACTTTTCAGCAATGAAACCTCTGGTGTTGCAGATATGGTGATGGATCCTAAAAATCCTAATAAAATTATTGCGGCCCTTTGGGACCACAAGAGAGACCCTTGGTTTTTTAACTCTGGCGGTCCAGGAAGTGGTTTATACATGACCTATGACGGTGGTGAAAATTGGAAAAAGCTTACAGAAAAAGAAGGCCTTCCAAAAGGAAACTTAGGGAGAATTGGTATAGCCATTGCCCCTAATAAAACAGAGGTGATTTACGCCCTCATAGAATCTAAGAAAAATGCCCTTTATAAATCTACAGACGGTGGGAGTAACTGGAAAATGATCAATGACAAATCTGATATTGGTGATAGGCCTTTTTACTATTCAGATATCTCTGTAGATCCTCAAAATGAAAACCGTGTTTATTCTGTTTTTACTCAAGTTAATGTGTCTGAAGATGGTGGGAAAAATTTCACACAACTAATGCCTGCATATGGTGTAGACAACGGAGTACATCCAGACCACCATGCCTGGTGGATACATCCTAAAAACGGCCAGTTTATGATGGATGGAAATGATGGAGGTATGAATATCACTAGAGACGGGGGTAAATCTTGGCGCTTTGTTGGTAACATTCCAGTAGCGCAATTTTATCACATTAGCACAGACAATGAGTACCCTTACAATGTGTACGGTGGCATGCAAGATAATGGTTCTTGGAGAGGGCCAGCATATGTCTGGAAGGTACAAGGAATTAGAAATTCCTACTGGCAAGAAATTGCCTTTGGAGACGGTTTTGACGTAGTTCCAGACCTAGATAATTCTCAGTATGGATACGCCATGAGCCAGCAAGGATTTGTATCTCGTTATGACTGGAAAACTGGAAATAATTACTCTGTTAGACCTACCCCTCCAGATGAAAAAACGAAACTTAGGTTTAATTGGAATGCTGGTATAGGGCAAGATCCTTTTGACAGCAGTACGGTTTATTTTGGAAGTCAATTTGTACACAAGTCTACAAACAAAGGACTTACGTGGTCTGTGATTTCAACAGATCTGACCACCAATGACCCCGAAAAGCAAAAACAGAGTGAGAGTGGTGGGCTTACCATGGACGCCACAGGAGCAGAAAATCACTGTACTATTTTAGTGATTGAACCCTCTCCCATAGAAAAGGACATGCTTTGGACTGGAACAGATGACGGGCGGGTACACATAACAACCGATGGAGGACAAAACTGGATAGAAGTAACTAAAAACATTAAAGGCTTGCCTACAGGCAGCTGGATACCACAAATTAAAGCTTCTAATAAAAATAAAGGAGAGGCGCTACTAATTGCCAATGACTACAGAAGGTTTAACTTCACTCCATACGCTTATAGAACCAAAAACTACGGAAAAACTTGGGAACGTATTGTAGATGAAAAAGATGTAGCTAGCTACACTTTATCTATCATTGAAGATACTGAAAATCCAAATCTGTTATTTTTAGGAACAGATGACGGTCTATATGTCTCATTCAATGCAGGAGAAGAGTGGCAAAAGTGGACCGCTGGCTTTCCAACAGTTTCTACCAAAGATTTAGCCATTCAACCTAGAGAGCAAGACCTTGTTATTGGGACCTTTGGAAGGGCTGCTTGGATTATGGATGACCTTAGACCACTCAGAGCACTGGCTGGAAATGCAAATTTATTGAATAAAGATTTTGAATTATTTGCCCCTCCAATAGGGTATTTAGCTGCATACCAGCAGCCTACAGGTAGCCGTTTTGGAGCAGACGCCCTATACCAAGGAGAAAACAAGAAATCTGGTGCTATGATTACTTATTACATAAAAGAAGGCGCTCCCAAAGACAGGAAGGAAGCTAAGGAACCAGACGCTGTGAAAGAGGCTGATGAAGACAACATTGAAGCTCCTACTAATGAAGGCTTAGTGGCTAGTAAAGAAGTAACTCCCAAAGCTTCTAAAGATTCTCTTTTCTTAAAAGTATTTGATGGAGAAAGACTTATTAGAACACTGAGTATAAAAAAACCAGAAAAAGCTGGTTTTCACAGAATGTTCTGGTCTATGGATGAAAAAGGTGCAGAAATACCCTCTAGAACTATTTCTAAAAACAATAGAGAAAGAGGTGGTAAATCAGTTATGGCTGGCAATTATCTGTTAGTCCTCACTGACGGAATAACAGAGAGTAAGCAGCAAATAACCGTTGCTGTAGACCCTAGGTTGGGAGAAAGCAAAGCGGCTATGAAAGAAGTGTACCAGTCAGAGACCCACTTAGAGTCACTCATGCAAAAAGCTGCCGATGCTGTTAAACAACTGGTAGAAAGTAAGGAGATTGCTACTACACTTTCCAAGGATCTTACTAGCTTAGACAAAGAAATGCACAAAGAAGCCATTAAAAAAACTTCAGAAATAAACAAAACCATAGACTCTCTTTTGACACTTTACCTTGGTACTATAGACAAAAGGCAAGGGATTACCAGAAATCCAGAAATCACTGTCATGCAAAGAATAGGAGAGGCTTCTAGCTATGTAGGTAGTAGAAAAACAGGGATTACAGAAACTGAAGAAAAACTGCTTGTGTTTGCAGAAAATCAATTAAAACAGGCACTAGCAAAGCAAAATGAATTTTTTGAAAATCAATGGCCAGCTTTTCAAAGTAGTATGAAAGCTATTGATAGAGATCCATTTAAAGAAACAAAATTATTTAACATTCAATAATCATGATTATGAAAAAACTATTATTTATTGCAGCCTTACTCATAAGCGTTGTAGCCTGTAAAGAAAAGAAAAAACAAGAACAAGGGGATGTACCCGCTACTCAAACTGAAGAGGTGGGTAAAATCTCCTTTGAAATGACTCCAAAGAGTGACTCAGAGGTAAAAGGAACTGTTACCTTCACAGAGGAAAATGGAGAGGTCATGATGATGGCTTATTTATCTGGTCTTACTCCAGGAGTTCATGCCATACATCTTCATGAAACTGCAGACTGTTCTTCTGAAGATGGCACTTCTACAGGTGGTCATTGGAACCCTACCTTTGAGCCACATGGTGCTTGGGGAGTTACTGAAGGTTTTCACCGAGGAGATATTGGAAACTTTACTGCAGATGAATCTGGCAATGCCAATGTTCACTTTATGACAGATCTTTGGACTATAGGAGGAGAAGACATGACCAGAAATATTCTAGGAAAAGCAGTTATTGTTCACCAAGGTGAAGATGATTTAACTTCACAACCCAGCGGTGCTGCTGGGGCAAGAGTAAGTTGCACTGGAATAATAGAGTAATTATTATAACGTACTACCTATGAATCCATCTGCTTCTGGTTGGGTAAAAAAATTTGGTCATATCATTGAAAAACAAGGATCTCTTGTGCTACATGATATGGCTTTATTTTTGGAGTTAAAACAAAGTGGATTTATTTACGGAGCCAGTATATCTATCCCTGCATTTATTGTTCCAGAATACAAAGCTTCTTTTGATGAAAAAACAAAAATAAATATTCTATACGGCCTCTATGGAGTGAGCTTAAAACAAGATCCACAGATCTGTTTTGAAGGGTTCCTAGACCAGGTTATTCATTACTATAAAGCCTTAGATCTTGTAAAAAAGTCTTTTTTTGATGGCTTTATGGGAACGGCTACAAAAGAAGAGATTGCAGAAAAAATAATTGAGCAAAGGGTGTTTCCTCAAACCAGCCTGTTAAATAAAACGCTTGGGAATGTCACTGTAAATACCTACTTATACTTAGACCTCTTATGCTTTAAAAGATTTTTAGAAGAGCCAGACCAGTATAAAAGTCAAATAAAAAAACTAGAAACGCTAGCTTTAGGAATTACTCAAGAAACACTACTAACTTTCCCAGAAAGTAAAAAAAAGCTAGAACAACTTATAAAGTCTTCCCTTAGTTCAGATAACAAAGGTGGCTTTATTATTGAATCACTTCCCATAGATTTAAGTTTAGAAGAGAAAAGGTATTTTCTCATTCTTGCTTGTCTCAATAGCTTACATTATATAAGTGCTTCAGAAACTTACAAAAAATTTTTAGAAATCATATGCATTAGAATTTCATTAGATCTAGCATCTGCAGAGAAAGAAGTATTTGACCTTATGGATTTTATAAAAACATATAAAAAAGAAATACCTGCTTTAAAATCTTTAAATATAGGAGAGCAATTCTATGACAACCTGAGCGTACTTGTTAATAAACTTATCCTAAGAAATAGCAAAAGACTTTTAAAAGAATTAAAAGGAAGCCAAGAATTGGTTGTGCTTTTAACAAAGTCTACCCACAGTGATTTAAGTGAAGTAGAAAAAAAGAAAATTCAAGAACAGCTATTAGACATTTTTAAAAGCATTCCTTCTTTGGCTATATTTATTTTACCAGGTGGCGCTATTCTACTTCCCATTTTTATAAAACTCATTCCAAAATTATTGCCCTCTGCCTTTGACGATAATAGAATTACTTAAAAAATTAAGATAAAACTATCTATATTCTTTAAATGTATAAAATAGCATTCACCCAATTGTAGTTTTTTAAAGATAAATTGGGAATAATAGCCCTACCTTTGCAATCTTATAATAAAATATGACATTTAAAGAACTTGGGCTTTCAGAGCCCCTTCTAAAAGCTTTAGAGCGTTTAGATTATCATACCCCTACCCCCATTCAACAACAAGCCATTCCAATCATTCTAAGTGGTCAAGACCTCTTGGGTTGTGCCCAAACAGGGACAGGAAAAACAGCCGCTTTTGCTATTCCTATCATTGAAAGGATTTTAGCTAAAAATGAAAAAAACTCGCATATAATAGTATTAGTTGTTACTCCAACAAGAGAATTAGCCATACAAATTGAAGAGAGTTTTAAAGATTATACCCAATTTACAGATCTGAGAACACTGGTTATTTTTGGAGGCGTAAAACAAGGGAAACAAACAGATGCTCTCAGAAAAAGACCTGATATTTTGGTAGCGACACCAGGAAGACTTTTAGATCTAATGAACCAAGGCTTTATTAGTTTAAAAGACGTACAATATGCAGTTTTAGACGAGGCAGATCAAATGTTAGATATGGGCTTTATCCATGACATTAAAAAGTTAATAGCAAAGCTTCCTTCCAACAGACAATCTTTGTTCTTCTCTGCTACCATGCCGCAGAGTATTGTAGATCTTTCATCGAAAATATTAGGGAACCCGCAAAGAATTACTATTAAACCAGAGCAGGCTACCGCAGAAAAGGTAACTCAAGAACTCTATTTTGTAAGTAAAGGCGATAAAATCAACCTTTTAGCAAAGCTTGTAAACGAATCTGACGCAGCAGCAGTCTTGGTATTTTCAAGAACTAAGCACGGCGCAAATAATATTGTCAAGAAATTAGAGAAATTTGATATTAAGGGAGCGGCCATACATGGAAATAAATCACAAGCAGCTAGGCAAAATGCACTGGAAGGCTTTAAAGATGGAAAACTAAAAGTATTAGTAGCAACTGATATTGCAGCAAGGGGGATAGACATAGACCAACTTTCCCTAGTCATTAATTATGACCTGCCCAATGTGCCAGAAACTTATGTGCACAGAATAGGAAGAACAGGAAGGGCTAGTGCCAGCGGTGTAGCCATATCATTTTGCGATGGTTCTGAACGTCCTTACTTAAGAGACATAGAAAAACTCATTAGACAAAAAGTCCCAGTGATAAGTGGCCATGAATTTGAAGACGATGGCACTGAAGTCATTGAAAATGAAGATAGGTCTTCAAGGTCTAATAGGTCCAACAGATCTAACACAAAACCGCAACAGTCATCTGGTGGCAAAAAAAAAGAATGGAAGCCCTTTAGAGGTAACAGAAATTCGTAAAATAATTGCCTTAAAAACAAGAATAAAGAGTCCTTTAAATATCCAATAAAATCTTATTTTTATATTGTAAATTAGAGTTTTATGGACCGTCCTTCTGGCATTAGAATTAATAAATATTTAAGTGAAATTGGAGTTTGTTCTAGGCGTGGGGCAGACAAGCTCATAGAAGAAGGCCGCGTCACTATTAATGGGCTTGTTCCAGAAATGGGTACAAAAATTCAAGAGGGTGACCAAGTGGCTTTAGACGGAAAAACTGTGGGAGCTATTGAAGAGCCTCCTGTTTATCTCATCTTTAATAAACCCATTGGAATTGTTTGTACTACAGATACCCGTTTAGAAAAAGACAATATTATAGATTATATCAATTATCACAAACGTATTTTTCCAATAGGCAGATTAGATAAACCCAGTGAAGGACTCATTTTTCTGACTAGTGATGGAGACATTGTAAATAAGATACTCAGAGCCAGGAACCACCACGAAAAGGAATATGTAGTGACTGTAGACAAAAAAATCACTCCTAATTTTATAGAAAAAATGAGTGCTGGTGTCCCAATTTTAGATACCATAACAAGAAGTTGTGAAGTAAGTGCCATTAACAGTACTACCTTTAAAATTGTACTTACCCAAGGTCTAAACAGACAAATTAGAAGAATGTGCGAATACTTGGGGTATGAGGTGTCACATTTAAAGAGGGTGAGAATTATGAATATTTCCTTAGATATACCAGTTGGTAGTTGGAGGGAATTTACACCACATGAATTAAAAGAATTAAACCTCCTACTTGAAGACTCAACCAAGACCGTTAATGAATAGTTGCCATGTACATTCCAAAGCACTACCAAAACAATAACCAAGAGGCCCTTATTGCTTTTATTAAAGCACATCCCTTTGGTATTCTAGTTACTCAAGGAGAATCAGCACCTTGGGCTACCCATTTGCCCTTCATGCTTCAGGGCGATGCACAAAGTGGTTTTCACCTAGTGGGACATTTATCTAAAGCCAATCCCCAATGGAAGGCATTTGCTAATCAAAAGGAAGTTTTAGTTGTTTTTAACGGCCCACAACACTATATTTCTGCATCCTGGTATAAAGAAGAAGAAGTACCCACTTGGGACTATATAGCCATTCACGCTTATGGTCCTATCACTATTATGAATGACGAGGAATTAATTACCGCCTTACACCAATTGGTCAATCATCATGAAAAAGGAGAGAAAAAGCCATTAGACTTATCCAAAATGAGTCTTCAAACCCTTGAGCAATACAAAGGAGTTATTGGCTTCTCTATTGCTGTAAACAAGCTAGAAGGCGCTTACAAATTATCACAGACAAGAAAAGAAGATCATGCTAATATCACTACTGAACTTTTAGAAAAAGAAAGTTTTCAAGCTACAGAAATAGCCAAGGCCATTCAAAGAGAAGTAAAAAAAAATAAGCAATAGTTTTTCATACTTTTACTACAGCAAACAATCACAAATGACCATTACACAATTACAATACGTATTAGCGGTAGCAGAATATAAAAACTTTACGCTTGCTGCTGAAAAAAGTTTTGTGACGCAACCCACACTGAGTATGCAGGTTCAAAAGTTAGAAGAAGAGTTAAGTGTGATCTTATTTGATAGAAGTAAGAAACCCCTAACCATTACTGCTGTTGGAGAAAAAATTGTTGCACAAGCAAAAAACATTGTCTATGAAGCATCTAGAATCAAAGACATTGTAGAGCGGGAAAAGGATTTTATTGGTGGGCCCTTTACATTAGGCATTATACCCACAATCATGCCCACTTTATTACCTATGTTTCTCAAAACTTTTATAAATAAATACCCTCAAGTAAACCTCATTATAAAGGAACAAAATACAGACCAACTCATAGATAATTTAAGAGATGGAGTCATTGATGCTGCCATAGCCGCTACCCCTCTAGAAATAGCAGAACTAATAGAGCGTCCATTATACTATGAACCCTTTGTGGGCTATGTACCAGAAAACCACAGGCTTTACAAAGAAAAAGAGATTTTAGCAGAGACTTTAGACCTTTCTGAAGTGCTTTTATTAAAAGATGGTCACTGCTTTAGAAATGGCATTATAAATTTATGTCAAGCTAGAAATAAAACAGAATTAAGTCACTTTCAATTACAAAGTGGCAGTTTTGAAACCCTAGTAAACTTAGCAGATGAAGGATTGGGAATGACTTTGCTCCCATTTCTAAACACCCTGGCATTAGACTCTAAAAAAAGAAAAGCACTTAGGCATTTTAAAGCCCCTTCGCCTGCCAGAGAAGTAAGTCTTATCTACCATAAAAGGGCCTTAAAAATTCAAATTACAGATGCACTTAAAGAAGTAATTTCCTCAGTAGTTAGAGGTGCAATAGCTTTTCAGGATGTCAAAATCATTAGTCCATTAGGAAGTAAATAAAAACACTTTCTAAAAACTCAAAAATTTAAAACTAATTTTTTTTGTCACAAAAAAAAGCACCCGAAGGCACTTTTTTCTACTAACTACTAAACAAACTATTTAACGATTAAACCTAGATCTTTTAGATTCTAAATAAACTAAAGCTGGACTAATTCTTGGGTGTTGTTTGATGTAACTTCTTAACCATATAATGAGCTCGTCAACTTCATAGGGCAATAAACTTTTCAATGCCTTTTTTATTTCTCTTTTAAATAAGCTCAAATTAAAACTAACTTTCTCTAACACTGTTTTGGTGTAATCTAACATTGCTCTAGCCATGATTTCACATTAATTTAATTAATTATACCCAAATTTAAAATAAAATATAAAGCTATATTTCATATAAAAAGTTAAAAAGAAGTACTTTCATGTTAAATATTGCAAAAGAAAATGACCTTAAAAAAAAAATTTAAAAACTGTGCTTTTTGTCAAATAGTATGGGTTGGATTATATCTATTGTTAAGCGCTTGCGGCAGTAATTTAAAAGTTAATAAGACTCCTATTTATAAATATTTTAATTCTAAAGGTTTTAAAAATCAAATGAGCGGATTATTGGTCTATGACCCCGCTACTAAAGACACTCTAGTTAATATAAATGGATCACAGTATTTTATACCAGCTAGTAATACAAAAATATTGACCCTATACACTGCCTTAAGCATACTCCCAAAACAAATGCCATTAGTTAGGGTATTAGAAATAGGAGCTGACACGCTTCTTATAAGTGGTATGGGAGACCCTACCCCATTTCATCCTTATTTTAAAGACAGCACGCTACTTAATATCATAAAAGCATACAAACATGTAGGTATAGTGCCTGGACAATTCTTAGACCACCCCTTCGGCCCCGGGTGGGCATGGGAAGATTATGATAGTTATTTTTCAGCAGAGCGTTCTAGCCTGCCTCTATTTGGCAACGTATTAGAGGTAGTCAAGAAAGATAGTATCCTTTTAATCACTCCTGCCATTTTTAAAACAGCAGTGACTATCAAAAAAAAAGAACAACCCTTTTATAGGGCAGCGCATAAAAATAAATTTTATTTGCCAAGCGGAGACTTTAAAAATGAGATTCCTTTTCTGACATCTGACAGTCTAAGTTTATCTGTTTTAAAGCAGATGAGTGGTCTAGATTTTTTTATAAGTAAGTCATTTAAAAAAGAGGCTTCTAAGCTTGTTTTTAGTATTTCTAGAGACTCTGTTTTAAAAAGAATGATGGAGGTAAGTGATAATTTTTTAGCAGAACAGCTACTTGTAAATGCGTCTGCATATTTGTCTGACAGCCTGAGTATAAAACCGTCTCAAAAATATATGTTAGAGGGGCCTCTTAAAAATTTAGTTCAAAAACCCAGATGGGTAGACGGATCTGGGCTTTCTCGTTACAACCTCTTAAGTCCAATCTCTTTAGTACAAGTATTAGAAAAACTCTATACCGAACAGCCTAATGCTGCACTGTTAAATTTTTTCCCTGCCGGCGGTAAAAGCGGAACCTTATCTTCTTGGTTTAAAGGAAACCCACAACCCTATATTTTTGCAAAAACTGGCAGCCTTGGCAACACCTTTTGCCTGAGTGGCTACCTTAAAACAAAAAGAGGAAAAACTTTTATTTTTAGTTATATGAATAACCATTACACTAAGCCAAGCGCTCAAATAAAAGAAGAGATGGAACAGGTATTAGAAGCTATAAGGGACCATTATTAGAAGCACTAAAATCTATTATCTCCATCTAATAAATTTCCAATACCACCAAGGAGACTTCCTTCTCCTTTGCTTTTACCTCCAGCACTTGGGGCTGCTGCCCATATCCTACCAGCCAAACGACTAAAGGGAAGTGACTGAACAAATACAGTGCCGGGGCCCTGAAGGGTGGCAAAAAACAAACCCTCTCCACCAAAAATGGTATTTTTAATACCTCCCACAAATGTAATATCATATTGTACGAACTGTGTAAAACCAACCAAACATCCAGTGTCTACTTTTAAAACTTCCCCAGCTTTAAGTTCTTTCTTAGCAACGGTACCACCAGCATGTACAAAAGCCAAACCATCTCCTTCTAGTTTTTGCATTATAAAACCTTCCCCTCCAAAAAAACCTCTTCCCAACTTTTTAGAAAACTCAATTCCAATTGAAACTCCTTTTGCTGCACAGAGAAAAGCATCTTTTTGACAAATAAATTTTTCACCAAATGCCATGAGGTCAATGGGTATAATTTTCCCAGGATATGGAGAGGCAAAACTAACTCCCTTTTTTCCCAATCCTGAATTTAAAAAGGCGGTCATAAACAAGCTTTCTCCTGTAAGTAATCTTTTTCCTGCAGAAAATAGAGACCCTAAAACTCCTTCATTCTGTTTAGAACCATCACCAAAAATAGTTTCCATTTGAATGTCTTGCTCCATCATCATAAAACTTCCAGCCTCTGCCACTACACACTCTCCTGGGTCTAAAATAATTTCTACAAACTGCATTTCTTCTCCAAATATCTCGTATTCAATTTTGTGTGCATTCATTTTATCTTTTTTTAATAGTCCATTCAAAATCAAAAGTAGAAACCACTACTCCATCTTCATTTACTCCTTTAGAGCACATCCAAAAAGTTTGACCTTCCCCAGTTTCAATAGTCTTTGCAAGGGCAACGGCAATCTTATCTCCATCATCTGAAGTGAAAATAATTTTCCCGCTTGCCTTTTTGCTAAAAGTGGCCTTATTGTTGGCTACTAACATAGATACTGCAGCTCCAGATTCATTTATTTGATCTATTACCATGGCTCCAGTACTTAACTCTGCTGCCATTCCTTGAACGGCCCAAAAGATAGAATTAAAAGGATTTTGATTAAACCATTTATGGGTAACACCTACTACTGCAGTGACTTTAGAAAGACTCTTTAAACGAACCCCACACCACCATGCAGACGGTAATTTAAAAAAAAGAAAAATATTAAACTTAACTATATCAGTGACCATTATATATATTTTTTATAAAAATACTCATTTTAATATCACAGTAGTAGATTCTCGTAAAGTTAAATTTATGTTAAAATATAGTACTTTGTATTGCATAATACCTTTTAATAGACATATATTTGCATAGTACTATAGTGATATAAAAATGACAGCATATAGTATTTAAAATATCATTGAAAATATGAATATTGAAAACACAAAAGCACAAATGAGAAAAGGGGTACTAGAGTACTGTATTCTCTCTATTATAAATGGAGAAGATAAGTATGCCTCAGAAATATTAGAGAGTCTAAAAAATGCCAAGATGCTTGTAGTTGAAGGAACCATTTATCCTTTGCTCACCAGACTAAAAAATGCGGGGCTTTTGGCTTACAGATGGGAGGAATCTAGTGCTGGACCTCCAAGAAAATACTATACCCTCACAGAAACCGGTAGCTTGTTCTTAAAAGAATTAAACACTACCTGGAATGAACTTAAAAATGCCGTACAACTTGTCACTAAATAATTTGTCATGAATAAAACCTTAACTATAAACCTAGCCAACAGTATCTTTAATATAGATGAAAACGCATACAATGCCCTACAAAGATACTTAGAGGCTGTTAAAAAATACCTCACTGGAACTAAAGGTAATGAAGAAATTCTTGCGGATGTAGAGGCTAGAATTGCAGAATTATTTACTGAGAAAATGACAGCTGACAAACAGGTCATTGTCCTTTCAGATGTAGAGGCTATTATACAAGTCATGGGACAGCCAGAAGATTATTCTATAGATGAAGATATCTTTGATGAAAATTACAAACAACCTAAGACTAAAACACAGGTAAAAAAACTTTATAGAGATCCAGAGTCAAAATTGCTAGGTGGTGTTTGTTCGGGAATAGGACACTATTTATCTATTGACCCTATTTGGGTTAGGCTGCTGTTTATTATCTTTTTATTTGGAGGAGGATTTTCTGTAATCACCTATATTATTCTTTGGATTATTGTGCCAGAGGCCAACACCACTGCACAAAAATTAGACATGCAAGGAGAAGCTGCCAATCTGTCTAATATTGAAAAAAAAATTAAAGAGGGCTTTGAAAATGTCACTGAAAAAGTAAAAAATGCAGACTATGACGGTTTTAAAAATGACGTAAATAAGAGTAGTAATAGTATAATAAAGGGTATAGGAGACTTTATAAGTCTTATATTTTCTACCACAGGAAAAATAATTTCAACGCTGTTTAATGTTTTGGGTAAATTTATGGGGGTCTTGTTTATACTTGTGGGATCTCTGACCTTATTGGGGCTTTTTTTTGGACTTTTTACAGTAGGCATACTGGATATTAGTATGCTTCCATGGGTTCAGTTTTTTCCCCTTATCAATGCCTCTGAATTGCCTATATGGGTGCTGTCTCTTTTGGTGTTTTTTGCTATAGGAATACCTTTCTACTGCCTCCTTTATGTGGGCCTTACTGTTATAACAACCAATCTTAAAAAGATGGGGAACATCAGTAAAATTTCCTTACTTGGCATTTGGTTGTTATCTTTAGGAACCCTCATTTTTTTTGGAATTAAACAGGCCAACTCTTACTCTATTAGAGGCAACCAGATGGAAAAAATTATTCTTATTCAAAACAAGACTATAGACACGCTTTATCTAAAAGCAAATGAATCTGAGCACTTTGAGTACAGTAAAAATGATTATTTTGATGGCATCTCTATTAGTTATGACACCAACGGTAAAGAAGTCCTCTATTCAAAACAAGTAAGTCTAAATATTAAAAATGCTTATGAAGAAGTGATCTCTCTAAAAAAATACAAGAGTGCTAATGGGTACTCTTATATAGAGGCTAAAGAAAGGGCCAATGCTATTGAATACCGCTTTGATTATTCAGGAAACCACCTAGAATTTAATAACTACTTTATTAGTGCTACTAATCATAAAATTAGAGATCAAAAAATAGATATGACATTATTGGTGCCAACAGGCACTATTATTGTGCTAGATCCTTCCATGAGAGAACTTTTAGGTTGGGACACAAAAAATGACCGAGACATGTACAGAAAAGATTTACCAGACCAGCTTTGGGAAATGACAGATTCTGGAACTTTAAAATGTTTAGACTGCCATTCATCTCCCATATAACCCCATTGGGTAAAACCTATTTCTCTAAATATTAAAAAAAATAGAAATTTACAAAAATCAAACCTATGATAGCATTAGCTAAAATCCTACTAAGTATTTTAATTGCTGTATTTTTTTAATATACTCCTGTAATTAATCCATTGGTTTGCATATATTTATTTTAAATAAGCAAACTAATGGAACTTACACTAAGTCCTTATAGACTAGAATTAGCCCACACTTTTAGTATTTCTAGAGAATCTCATGATTTTCAAGACAGCCTCGTTGTCTCTCTATCACATAAGGGGAAAACAGGATATGGAGAAGCCACTTCAAATGCCTATTACCATATAACATCGGCCAGTATGGCTAAAGAAATAGGAGCTCATAAAGTAGCTGTTGAGAGTCATTTATTTTTAAATCCTACTGTATTCTATTCCTTTATTAAAAAACTAGGACTTTCTAATTTTTCTCTCTGTGCCTTAGATTTAGCTGCCTGGGATTTATACGGAAAAATACTTCAAAAACCTCTTTATCAAATATGGAAAACTAAGCTAGATCACTACCCTACTACTAATTATACTATTGGAATTGACTCCATAGATAAAATGCTGGCTAAGATGGAAGAAAAACCGTGGCCCATTTATAAGATTAAATTAGGTACCAAAGAAGATGTGGCCATAGTTAAAGCCTTAAGAGAAAAAACATCTGCAGTTTTTAGGGTAGATGCCAACTGCGCTTGGGGGGTTCAGGAAACCATAGATAATGGGGTGGCACTAAAAAAATTAGGAGTAGAATTTATTGAACAACCCATGGCAGCAGCAGAACGGGAGGGAATGAAAAGGGTCTATGAAAAAAGTGTCTTACCACTCATGGCTGATGAAAGCTGCCTAGTACCTGAAGATGTTTCTAAATGTGTAGGGCATTTTCATGGAATTAATATTAAGCTCACTAAATGTGGGGGGCTAAGTCCCGCACTTAAAATGATTCAGGAGGCCAAAAGCTTGGGACTTAAAACTATGGTAGGTTGTATGACAGAATCTTCTGTGGGTATTTCTGCCATAGCACAGCTGCTCCCCCAGTTGGATTTTGTAGATATGGATGGTGCCCTGCTACTCAAAAATGATATTGCTAAAGGAGTAGTGATTAACTCTCAGGCTGCTGTAATTTTCCCTTCCTTAGGGGGGAGTGGAATTGAATTGCTTTAAATAATGATACGTTATATTAACAAAGCCGTAGGTAGAGAAATTCTAACTAAGAAAAAAACTTTTATCTATTTTGGAGGTACTAGTTATTTAAGTCTTCAAACCCATTTTAGATTTAAAAGGTGGCTCTTAAAGGGAGTTTTAAAATATGGAGCGCACCACGGGGCCTCTAGGAATTCTAACATCAGAATATCGCTCTTTGGAAAGGCAGAAAAAATATTGGCCAAGCAGGCAGGTGCTCCTTCTGCTATAGCAGTGTCTTCTGGATATTTGGCGGGACAATTAGTGGCCAAACAATTTTTAAGTCCAGCTTTTCAGTGCCTCTATCTTCCCCATACCCATACAGCCCTTAAAATAGACCCAAGGGTCTTAGAGACTGATTACAACGCCTTGGAAGCGCAGATAAACAAGGTCCTAAGTCTGAAAAAAACTCCTGTTGTATTCCTAGATAGTATAGATTTTTTTGGAAAGCATTTTCCAGAATTTACCTCACTAAAAAGTCTAGATCTAAGCCAGTGTATTTTAGTAGCCGATGACTCTCATGGGCTTGGAATTACTGAAAATGAGGGCGGTGGCAGTTATTCCATTTTAAGCACAATGAACGCTAAAGAGCTCTTGGTAACAGCTTCTCTAGGAAAGGGTTTAGGAATTAGTGGAGGGGTAGTTTTTTGTGATATTTTGCGTGCTACCACACTTAAAAAAAGCCCTACTTTTGGTGGGGCAAGTCCAGCTGCACTCGCGGGCTTATATGCTTATAATGAAGCTCCTGAAATATATAAAAAGCAGCTGATAAAGCTTCATAAAAACGTAAGCCGTTTTGAAAAAGGCGTTAAAAAAATTGATTTTTTTTACCACCACCTAGGGCACCCTGCCTTTAGTTTTCAATCTCCAAAAATATCTAAAGGATTAGAAGATGCAGGATTTATAATCACCCATTTTCCTTACCCCACAGAAAGAGATCCTATGATGAGTAGAATTGTCATTACAGCTGGGCATAAAAAAAAGGATATTGAATTGCTTTGTAAAGCAGTCAATACCCTTTTAGATATATGATTTTTAACAGCAATAGAAGGCAAAAAAATATCACCTAAAATTAACACAACGTTTTTCTAAAGTAAAATAAATTCTTGATTCACTTTAAGACTCCGTCGCTGCCAAATATCGCTCAGCATCTAAAGCAGCCATGCAACCTGTTCCTGCAGCTGTTACAGCTTGTCTGTATTCTTTGTCCTGTACATCTCCACAAGCAAAAATACCTGGCATATTGGTTTTAGTTGTCTTTCCTTGGGTATGTAAGTATCCTGTTTCATCCATGTCTAATTGGCCTTTAAAGATGTCTGTGTTGGGCTTGTGGCCAATAGCTATAAAAAGGCCCGTAATAGCAATTTCTTCCTTTACTCCTGTCTCATTATTCACCATTCTAAGTCCCTCTACTACTTGATCCCCTAAAACCTCATCTACCTCTGTAAAATATTTTATCTCTATATTTTTTAGGCTATTAACCCTGTGTTGCATGGCTTTAGAAGCTTTCATTTCCCCTTTTCTTACCAGCATGGTTACCTTGCTACAGATATTAGCTAAGTAAGAAGCCTCTTCAGCTGCCGTGTCTCCAGCTCCTACTATAGCTACCTCTTGCCCTTTGTAGAAGAAACCGTCACAAACGGCACAAGCAGAAACGCCACCACCTCTTAAACGTTTTTCACTAGGTATGTTTAAATATTTAGCAGTAGCTCCTGTAGAAATAATAATAGTTTCTGCTTCAATTATGGTTTTCCCGTCTACCACAGCCTTATGAATTCCTCCTACTACTGGATTAAAAGTCACCTCAGTAATCATCCCTATTCTTACTTGTGTTCCAAAACGCTCTGCCTGGTGCTGCAATTGCACCATCATGGTGGGACCATCTACACCGTCTGGGTAGCCTGGAAAATTATCCACCTCTGTAGTAGTAGTGAGCTGTCCTCCAGGTTCCATTCCTGTATACATGACTGGTTTTAGGTCTGCTCTGGCAGCATATATAGCTGCTGTATAACCTGCAGGACCTGAACCTACTATTAAAGTTTTAATTCGTTCTATTGCTTGAGACATAATTATGAAGAAATTAGACATCAAAAATAAAGAATTATGGTGGCTTTTTTAAGTAAAAGTCATTAAAAGTTACGTTCTAATTTATAAAAAATTTCAAAAGGTTTAGACTGTTTTAAATTTATAGACTCAAGTTATATAGATGTATTAGAATTACTTCTGCCACAAAAGAAAAATTAAAATATAGTCCTACAGCTGCTTATTTAATGTAAATAAATATTTCAATAGAAGAAAGGAGTCTCCTATAGAATGATTACTTTCGTTTCGGGTATTAAACAATTAAGGATTAATCCTTAAACAAAAACAATTCAAAAAATGAATAATTTAGGTTTTAGGTCTCATTGCGCCTTAGCAACTGGTTTGGATATTATTGGAGATAAATGGTCTTTATTAATAGTAAGAGATCTTTTTGAGGGAAAAAAAACTTTTACGGAAATGAGATTGTCTAAAGAAGGTGTAGCTACAAACATATTAGCAGACCGTCTTAAAAATTTAGGAAATCAAAAAATCATATCTTTTTATCATGCCGCAGACAACAAAAAACAAAATATTATTTTCTAACTGCCAAAGGAATTGAACTATACACCTTGCAGTTAGAAATTATGAGATGGACTGCCAAATACTATCCTGAACAAGCTACTAATCACACTTCTTTTCTAGAACAATTGTCAGACAGTACCACTCAAAGAATATTTAAGAAAAATACAAAAGCATACGAAGAAAATCACCGCATACATTTTTTAAAAATGAACCCAAAAAACTAAATAAATTCAAGTATTTAGTTAACAAAAAGCGGGCCATTGGCCCGCTTTTTGTTAATATTTTTTGTTATCCCTTATTTTTTTGAGAACGTCTTCAATAAGGCGCCAATTTCTGAAACCTAAAGTATTTTTTGGATCAAAATTAAATTTTGATCCAAAAAAACAAATCTTGACATGATATCTATATTATGAAAAAAATAATGTTATTTGCAACCATTGCCACTGGGCTCATTTTTAATGCATGTGATCATTCAGATCAATCAGAAGTAGAAGTGCTCACTGGGAAGCTTGCTTTAGAAGGGATTTGTAAAAATTATGTATTAACCATTGAATCTGGCTCTTTTAATGAAAACTTAGTAGAAAAATCATGGGAGCACCCAGATAGCGGTGTCATATACACCCATGCTTTTGCTATGAAAAATGTATGTGATTTACCCGCAAGCATTAAGGAGGGTGACCACTTTAAGTTTACAATAAATAAAGGTGAAAAACCCTCTGATTGTGTTATTTGTAAAGCCTATAGTCCTACTCCAATGAAGGGTTTGTACATTAGCATAAAAAAATAAGAATTTAAGAATCTATATAGATCTCTTTAATTATACGTCAAAGCAAGCCACACAGGCAATTAACCATTATATGTCACAAAATTTAATTCTAAATAAATTTAAAATTAAAGCCTTAAATTCCATGCAACTAGAGGCAGGCGCAACCATTCAAATGAAATCTGATGTGGTGTTACTTTCCCCTACAGGAACTGGAAAGACCCTTGCTTTTTTGCTACCCTTAATAGAAAAGCTAAGCGCAGACTGCACAGAAATTCAAATACTCATACTGGTCCCGTCTAGAGAATTGGCTCAACAAATTGAACAGGTCATGAGAAAAATGGGATCTGGCTTTAAGGTAAATGCAGTCTATGGAGGCCGGTCTGGCACACTAGACAAAATAGACTTAAAACACAGACCTGCAGTTCTTATTGGCACTCCAGGTCGTGTAGCAGACAGATTTAGAAGAGATGGCTTTTCTTTAGAACATATAAAAGCCTTGGTATTAGATGAGTTTGATAAATCACTAGAAATAGGCTTTGAAAATGAAATGGTAGAGATTATAGAAGCGCTCCCCAATGTACAGCAGAGAATTTTAACCTCAGCAACCCCCTATGCCAAAGTACCTAAATTTGTTGGTCTAATTACACCTGTTTTTATAGACTATACTGAGAAAGGCAGCTCTAAACTCATTGTAAAAATAATTATCTCTCCAGAAAAGGACAAGCTAAACACTTTAGAAAAAGTACTTACCGCTATGAGGGGCCAACCTGGAATTATTTTCTGCAATTTTAAAGATGCATTAGAAAGGGTTAGTGATTTTCTAATTAAAAATGATATTAATCATGAGTGTTTTCACGGAGGTATGGAGCAAATAGACAGAGAAAGATCACTCATTAAATTTAGGAATGGAAGTAACCAACTTCTTTTAGCTACTGATTTAGCTGCTCGTGGTTTGGACATTCCAGAAATAAAATTCATTATCCATTACCACCTCCCGCTTCACAATAAAGAGTTTACTCACAGAAATGGAAGAACTGCTCGTATGAACCGCAATGGTATTGCGTATATTCTTAAATGGGAAGAAGAGCCGCTTCCAGATTTTATTCTAGAAATAGAAGCAAAAATAGAAAATATAGAAACACTAGAAAAAATTACATTGGCTAATACCGTTAAATGGCAAACCTTGTATATAAGCGGAGGTAGAATAGATAAAATATCTAAAGGAGATGTAGCTGGTTTATTCTTTAAGCAAGGTGGGATTAAAAAAGAACAGTTAGGTATTATTGAGCTCAAGCAAAATTGCTGCTATGTGGGCGTACACGCTGATATAGCTGAAATACTCATTAAAAAAACAAACAACAGCAAACTCAAAAAAAAGAAAGTGAAAATAATTATTATTTGATTGTAAAATTCCACAGACTTAAACCCAAATGATATTAAAAAAAGAATTAAGGAAATAGAGCTGAGTATAGAAAGCTAAATAGACATGAATAGCTCTTAGCAATAAAAAAAGGAGCCCAAATGGGCTCCTTTTTTTATTAATCCTTTGCTCCTAATTACTTCTTCCAACCTCCACCAAGGGCTTGATACATTTTCACCCTAGAGACCAGCTGCTCTTTTTTAGTTTCTACCAATTCCATTTTTGACTCTAAAGCCTCTCTTTGAACCAGTAGTACTTCAGTGTATTCTGCTCTTGCAGATTGAAACAGTTTAAGAGAAATCCCAATAGAGTTTGTAAGAGCGTCTACCTGCGCCTGCTTTAAAGTGTAACTCTCTCGTAGATTATCCATTTTAGACCACTGATTAGCAACCTCAATAAAAGCAGAAAGCACTACTTTTTGATAATCAAACATAGCTTGTATTTGCTTGCTGTTGGCAGTTTTAAATTGAGCCTTTATAGCGTTTCTGTTAATAAGGGGTCCTACTAAATCTAATGCAACTCCTTTAAAAACAGAAGCAGGAGCATTAAACAAATAACTACTTTTAAAAGCTTCAAACCCAAGACCCGCATTTAAACCAATAGATGGGTAAAATTGAGCCTTGGCTACTTTCAAATCTAGTTTTCTCATTTCAATTTCTAAAGATGCTTTTTTAATATCTGGTCTGTTTAGTAATAAATCTGAGGGAATCCCTGCACTCATAGTAGCTACCTCTAAATCTAGAAAACCCGCTCTTAACCTTTTTAAAGTTTGTGGTGTTCTCCCTACCAAAAAATTAAGAGCATTTTCTGTTTCAATAATTTGCTGTGTCAACAAAAATCTTTTACTCCTATTTCCAAAAACTTCAGCTTCAAAACGTTTTACAGCAAGTTCTGTAACTCTTGCTGCCTGCTTTTGAAGCCTAATCATCTGTAGTGCATTTTCTTGAATACTGAGGTTTTGGTCTAAAATTACAAGCTGGTTGTCTAAGGACAGTAAGTCGTAATAAGTAATAGCAATCTCAGATACCAATTGGGTCACCATAAAATTCTTACCCTCTACAGTTGCTAAATATTCATAGACTGACGCTTTTTTAGAGTTCCTAAGCTTCTTCCAAATATCTAACTCCCAGGTGGCAGAAAGCCCTAATGAAACGTTTTTAAGCGGATCAGGAAATCCTTCATCTTCTCTAATTTTCAAAGCTTTCTCTACTGCCCCATTTCTAGTAAACTCTCCAACCTTTTCTAATTCACTAATCCCTCTAATCCCTACAAAAGGAAGGTATTCACCTTTTCTTGCTTGTACTTCATTTTGGGAAATAGCAATTTTTTGAAGCATGATATTCAACTCCTGATTTTGTGCTAGAGCCGCTTCTATAATAGCAGTTAAATTTGTGTCTTCAAAAAATGTCTGCCATTGTATAGTAGCTTGATTGATGCTGTCTGTCTGATTAATTGCATACTTCTCAGGCAATACTATCTGCGCTCCGTTAAACTCTTTTATTGACCCACACGCATTTAACAAAAACAAAGTGCCTATGACTAAAAAAGTCCCTTTAAACTGTTGTTTTATAAGTGTATAACTATTCATTTTCTTTTCTTTTAATCAATTTATTAACCAGCTTACTTAATTTTAGAAGCCCTAATTTGGTTTTACTTTCAGTTTCGCTTGTTCTCATAAAGGCTTCTGAAATAGGTTCGCTATCTTCATCCTTAATCAGTTTTTTACCCTCTGACAATTTGGCAAAAAAGTAGAAAAGACCAGGAATGAGAATGACTCCAAATACGGTTCCTAAAAACATACCTCCTAAGGCTGAACCACCAATAGTTCTATTGCCAATAGCACCGGCTCCAGAAGCAAAAACCAAAGGAATTAAACCAGCTATAAAAGCGAATGATGTCATTAAAATTGGTCTAAACCTGGCTTTAGAGCCTTCAATAGCAGCCTCTAATACAGTTGCGCCTTGCCGCTGCTTTTGCACCGCATACTCAACAATTAACACCGCATTTTTCCCTAGTAAACCCACCAGCATAATCACACCAATTTGAGCGTAAACGTCATTGGCAAGTCCCATTAGTTTTAACAAGGCAAAAGAACCAAAAATACCTGCTGGTAAAGATAAAATCACTGCAAAAGGTAATAGAAAACTTTCGTACTGAGCTGCCAAAACAAAATAGACAAAGATCAACACCACCAAGAATATATAGATTGACTCATTCCCTCTGTTAGACTCATCATAAGAGAGTCCTTCCCAGGCAATATCATAGCCCCTTGGCAATGTTTCAGCTGCTATTTCTTTAATAGCCGTAATGGCGTCTCCAGTGGTGAACCCATTAGCTGGCAATCCATTAATAGCAGCAGAATTGTATAAATTATATCTGGTTATTTCATTAGGCCCTAGTTTCTTTTTAAAGGTCATAAAAGAAGAATATGGAACCATTTCTCCTGTCTCATTCTTTACAAATAACTTCTCTAAGTCTGATGGCAATGCCCTGTATTCTGGTGCTGCTTGTGTATACACTTTAAAAAATCTGCCAAACCTAATAAAGCCTTGCTCATAAGTACTTCCAATAAGAATATTGAGGTTTTCCATAGCCCTACCAATAGAAACACCTTTTTGCATGGCTATTTTATTGTTTATTTTTAGTTCATACTGCGGGTAATTTGCAGAATAAAAAGTGAATAAACCTGTCAATTCTTCTCGTTTTCCAAGGGCTTGCATAAAATTATTATTGATTTTTTCAAATGCATGAAAGTCTGTGCTATTAGTCTTGTCTAATAACCTGAGAGCAAAACCTCCAGAAGATCCAAAACCAGGAACTGCAGGTGGCTCAAAGTATTCAATGACCGCCCCTAAGTTTTTAGTTTTCCTTTCTAACTGCTCCATGATTTCATGCACTGAATGTTCCCTATCAGACCACGATTTTAAGTTAATTAAACAAGTACCAGCATTAGAACCTCTACCCTCAGTCATAATTTCATAACCTGCAAGTGATGACACTGAGGCTACTCCAGGAATTTCCTCACAAATTTGCTGTAATTTCCTAGCTACTTCGTTGGTGCGTTCTAGAGTAGACCCCGGAGGCGTTTGAATAATTGCATAGATCATTCCTTGATCTTCATTGGGTATGAAACCAGCAGGTAGGCTTTGATTGGTGAAAAATATAGCTACACAAAAAGCTATAAGTCCTCCAAATGTAATAAGCCTTCTAGCTACAATTTTATTTAAAAGCACCACATAATGGCCCGTTAACTTTTCAAAACGTTGATTAAACCAATTAATAAATTTATCTACAGGAGATTTACTCTTGTGTTTGTCATGGTTTGGCTTAAGCAACATAGCGCACAACACAGGAGTTAAGGTAAGGGCTACAATGGCAGAAATAATAATAGAACCCGCCATAGTAATGGAAAATTGCCTATAAAAAACGCCCACTGGTCCCGTCATAAATGAAATAGGAATAAAAACGGACACCATTACTAAAGTAATGGCTACAATAGCGCCCCCAATTTCTCCAAGCACTTCATAAGAGGCTTTATAGGGACTTAACTTTTCCTCTTCCATTTTTACATGGACTGCCTCTACCACAACAATTGCGTTATCTACTACAATACCTATAGCCAATACCAAAGCAAAAAGCGTAATGAGGTTAATAGACAGTCCAAACATCTGCATGACAAAAAAAGATCCAATAAGTGATACAGGAACAGCAATAATTGGAATTAGAGTAGAACGCCAGTCTCCAAGAAAAAGAAATACCACAATAGCTACTAAAATAAAAGCATCTCTAAGGGTATGTAGTACTTGTTCAATAGAGGCGTCTAGGAAATTAGATACGTCGTAGCTTATTTTGTAATCTACACCGGGAGGCAATTCTGCTTTTAATTCTTCTAGCTTGGTCTTAACAGCGTCAATTACGTCTTTACCATTACTACCCATGGTTTGTTTTAAGATAATAGAGGCAGAAGGATGTCCATCTAAATTGGAATAAATATCAAAAAATTCACTGCCAAGTTCTACATCTGCAATGTCTGAAAGTTTTAAAATCTCACCCTCTTGATTGGCTTTGATAATAATCTCTTTATACTCTTCAGGATCATTATACCTGTCTTGGTAAGTAAGTACGTATTCTAAAGACTGTGACAATTTTCCAGAACTACCTCCTAATCTACCTGGTCTAGCTATAATACTTTGCTCTTTCATGGCCTCTAAAACTTCTTCTGCAGAAACCTTATAAGCCCTCATTCTGTCTGGCTTTAACCAAACCCGCATGGCATACTTTCTACTTCCTAAGATCTGAGCATTGGCAATTCCATTAATACGCTGTATTTCTGGAATAATTTTAGTGTAAGCGTAATTGTATAAAAACTTCTCATCCTGTCCTTCTTTGTCGCTAAAAAGGTTCACATACATAAGCATACTAGGTTGAATTGGAGTAATAATAACTCCTTCCCTTTGCACCAACTCTGGTAGAAGTGGCATAACCTGGTCTACCCTAGTCTTTACCATCACCACTGCCTGGTTTGGATTTGTGCCTGGTTCAAATATAACTCTAACGGTACCTTCTCCTGCACTAGTAGCGTCTGAGGCTATATACCTCATTCCTTGTACTCCATTAATGGCTGCTTCTAAGGGAATTAAAGTAGAGTTTACCAATACTTCTGCACTAGATCCAGGATATGAAATACTAATATTTACTGTGGTAGGTGCAATTTCAGGAAATTGCGACACTGGCAACTGCTTAATAGCCAAAAGGCCAATAAATACTATTATAACTGATATGACTATAGCCAATACCGGTCTATGAATAAATTTTTTAAACATTTTAATTGGAATTTTAGATAGTTACTCAGTGTATAAGGCTAGTTTTTCAATAATACTTTTTGGCGTCTGATAGTTCACCTCTACAAGGTCTTTGTCTTTTACCATTCTAATCCCATCAATAAGAATTCTATCGTTGGCTTTAAGCCCTTTAGAAATAATAAACAAATGTGGAAGCTCTGCAGCTACTTGAATTTCCCTTTGAGAAACCCTATTTCCACTATCTACAACAAATACATATCTTTTATCTAAGACTTCAAAAGTGGCCTTTTGCGGAATTATTAAGGCTGCCTTAAAAGGAGTTTTCATAAGAATACTGCCTGTTTCACCGTGGCGTAGTATGCCTTTCTCATTTTTAAAATTAGCCCTAAAAGCAATATTTCCGGTTTCACTATTGAATTCTCCTTCTATAGTTTCTACAACCCCCTCATTTTCAAAAACTTGATTATTGGCCATAAGCAAGTTCAAAGATTGTCGGCTTTTTTTATTGGGATCTGTGATATAGTTTAAGTACTCAGATTCTGGCACATTAAAATACACCCACATCTGACTGTTATCAGATAAGGTGGTTAATATTTCGCCCTCATCTAACAAACTGCCCTCCCTCACGTGAAGGTGGTCCATAATTCCGCTAAAAGGGGCTCTAATGTCAGTAAAGTCTAGATGGGTTTGCGCCATAAGTACTTCTGCATTCGCTTTTTCTAAATGCGCTTTAGCTAATGACAATTCATTCTCTGAAACCACTTTAGCCTCTGCTAAAAGTTGGGTGTTTTTATATTCAATTTGGGCTACCCTAGCTTCTGCCTTTGCTTTTTTAAGTTCTGCCTCATATACGTTAGGCATGATTTGGAACATGGGCTGCCCTTTTTTAACCATTTGTCCTTCATCTACAGAAATCTGCTGTAAATAACCTTTTTCAAGGGCTCTGAGTTCAATATGCCTAATGGCGTGAATTTGGCAGACATAGTCTTTGGTAATTACAGTATCTTTTACCAAGGGGCTACTCACTAGGTAGGCTATTGCCTCGTGTTCCTCAGTTTTTTTAGTTTGACAACTAATTAGAATTACAAGTGCCACAGCACTCATAAGAACAGATAAATTCTTCATGAAATTAAAATTAAAAATGAAATAGAGTTAGCAGTCGCTTGTTTGTGCTAGAGCAGCTTAAAGAATATGACTGAGATAGTGAACAGAAAATAGAAACCGGTAGGTTTCTAAAAATTATTAAATTATAAACACCTGAAGTTTTTCACGCAAGCGCGTTGGCACCCATTGAGGCGGTTTGTTAGCACTTTTGTCCAGACTGGTTTGGAGTTGGCTTATAGCCTTAATCACAAATTCAGAATCTTTTAAAAATCCGAAATGAGCAGTGTTTGTTAAAAAGTGAACTCGTTTGGCCTCTTCTTCTTGAATTTCAAAATCAATGGCTTCTGCAAAGAATTTTATTCCATGTTCAGAAGGTGGAACAATATCATAAATAATTTGATTTGAATGATGGGTATTTAACGAGAGACACCCAGCAAAAGATTTAGTAAAAAACCCTATGCTAGTAAAAAGTAAAATAAATAAATATTGTTTATATAGTACTTTCATTCAGAGAGCAAATCTATAGCAAGTCTACAATTCTACCTAATTAAATTTTTGTTAAAAAAAATTATTTGTGTCACTCAGCATCAGCATTTTAAAAAACTTAGTACACCATATACATCCCAAAATATATAAATACTATTTATGCGTTAAATATAAATAATTAATAAAAATTAATGGATTGAGATTCTTAAATTTGATTTTGTAACAATTATACACACTTAATTATGACGAAAATTACAATTGCAAAAGGAGACGGTATTGGCCCCGAAATTATGGATGCCACACTTAAAATCATGAAAGCAGCAGGAGCTCAACTAGAAATTGAACCTATTGAAATTGGCGAAAAAGTGTACCTACAAGGAAACAGTGCTGGAATTGCTCCTGCCTCATGGGATTCTTTACGCAGGACAAAAGTGTTTTTAAAGGCTCCCATTACAACTCCCCAAGGCGATGGTTTTAAAAGTTTAAATGTGACCACTCGTAAAAGTTTAGGTCTTTATGCAAATGTAAGGCCTTGTATTTCATATCATCCTTATGTAGCTACCAAACATCCTGTCATGGATCTTGTGATAGTTCGTGAAAACGAAGAAGATCTGTATGCAGGAATAGAACACCAACAAACAGATGAGGTTACCCAATGCTTAAAACTCATAACCAAACCTGGTACTGAGAAAATTATTCGATTTGCCTTTGAATACGCTAGAGCATATGGTAGAAAAAAGGTGAGTTGCTTTACAAAAGACAACATCATGAAACTAACAGATGGAATGTTCCACAAAATGTTTGATGAAATAGCCAAAGAATATCCTGAATTAGAAAGTGAACATTGGATTGTAGATATAGGAGCAGCAAAATTAGCAGACACCCCAGAAAATTTTGATGTCATAGTCATGCCTAACCTATACGGAGATATACTTTCAGACGTAGCCGCACAAATCACAGGATCTGTAGGCTTAGGAGGAAGTGCTAATATTGGCGCAGACTACGCCATGTTTGAAGCCATTCACGGTTCTGCTCCTAAAAGGGCTGGCCAAGATTTGGCTAACCCTTCTGGTTTGTTATTAGGCGCCATACAAATGCTTGTCTACATTGGTCAACCCCAAGTGGCAGAAAACATTCACAATGCCTGGCTAAAAACTATGGAAGACGGTGTTCATACTTATGACTTGTATAAAAAAGGAGTGAGTAAAGAAAAAGTAGGTACTGCTGCTTTTGCAGAAGCCGTTATTGAAAGGCTAGGTCAAAAGCCAGATAAATTAAAAAAAATAACGTACAATGCGTCAAATACCCACAAAGTTCAAGGGCATTACACCAAAGTAAAACCTGCTAAAAAAGAATTAGTAGGCGTTGACATTTTTTTACATTGGAATGGAGAAAATAGAGACCCTAATATACTTGGTGCCATATTGAGTAATCTAAAAATTATCTCATTTGAAAACAAGCTCATTACCAACAGAGGCGTAAAAGTATTTCCTGACGGACTCCCAGAAACTTTTTGTACAGACCACTGGTGCTGCCGTTTCACCTCAGATAAAATGGATGCAATAGGTCAGTATAAAGATGTGATGTCACTTTGCAAGCTTATTTCAGAAATGGAGCTTGACATTATTAAAACAGAAAACCTGTACCGTTTTGACGGAAAAATTAGTTTTTCACTAGGGCAGGGTCAATAGTTCACCCTTTTGATTCATTTTAAAATGCAAAAAGGGGACCAAAGTGGTTCCCTTTTTAACAGTCGGGATGACAGGATTTGAACCTGCGACCCCACGCCCCCCAGGCGTGTACGCTACCGGGCTGCGCTACATCCCGTTCCCAATAATTGAGTGCAAAAATACTAAAAACAAAGACACTTAAAGCATATTCTATAAAATACTACCTTTAGTCTTTTAAGAAAGCTATGAAAACCATACAAGAGATCTTTAGCTCACAAAAAGACCACCAATACGTACTGGGTAATTCAAACGCTGCCACGAGAATAAAAAAATTAAATGCATTACAAAAGGCAGTAGAAATTACTTTTAGAAAGGCTATTCAAGAGGCTTTATTTAGAGATTTTAATAAGCCAGCCATAGAGACAGATCTCACAGAAATTCACGCTGTCATTACAGAAATTAAACTTATTAAAAAGCAACTCAGTAGGTGGATGAAACCACAAAGAGTGCATTCTCCATTAGTTTTTTTGGGTTCTAGTGCACATATCCAGTATGAGCCAAAGGGTGTATGCCTTATTATTTCGCCATGGAATTTTCCAGTAAATTTAACCTTTGTACCTCTGGTCTCTGCAGTAGCCGCTGGCAACACCGTCATTATAAAACCATCAGAAATGACCCCACATACGGCTGCAGTTATGCAAGAAATTGTGGCAGCGGTATTTAAAGAGGAGGAAGTAGCCCTTTTTCAGGGCGATGCCTCTGTAGCACAAAGCCTGCTTGCGCTCCCATTTAACCATATTTTTTTTACGGGATCTCCATCTGTTGGAAAAATTGTGATGGCCGCCGCTGCTAAAAATCTCTGTTCAGTTACCTTAGAATTAGGGGGTAAATCTCCCACTATTGTAGATGAAACCGCTCATATAGACGCCGCAGCTAAGAAAATTGCCTGGGGGAAATTTCTAAATAACGGACAAATATGTGTAGCTCCAGACTATTTAATGGTGCATGAAAAAGTTAAAAATGCCTTTATTGTGGCTTTTATAAAACATACAAAAGCCTTTTACGGTGAAAATGCAGCTCATTCTAAGGACTATGCAAGAATTGTTAATGAGAAACATTTTAATAGATTATTGTCATATTTGGAAGATGCTAAAAAACAGGGTGGCACCATAGAAATGGGAGGAGAAGTAAATGTATTTGAAAATTTTATAGCCCCTACTCTAATCTCTGGACTGACTAAAGAATCTCTATTGTTACAAGAAGAAATTTTTGGCCCCATTTTACCTCTTAAAACCTTTACCAATTTAGATCAGGTGATTGCCTATATAAACGCTGGAGAAAAGCCATTGGCTTTATATTTATACAGTAAAAAAGCGACAAATATAAAAAAAGTACTTAAAAATACTAGGGCTGGAAGTAGTTGTATAAACCACAATGTAGTGCAATACTCCAACCACCACTTACCTTTTGGAGGCTCAAATAACAGTGGTATAGGGAAAGCACATGGTATTTACGGGTTTCAGGAATTCTCTAATATGAGAAGTGTACTAAAGCAGTTTAGCTTTGGTGCGGTAGAGCTCCTCATGCCCCCTTATACTCCTTTCAAAAAATGGCTCAGCAAAGTGACTATCAAGTGGTTTTAATGTAGGTTTTTTTTAAAACATGTTAAAACCAAAAAATCCAACCACTTTCGCAGTTGGATTTTTTTGGTCGGGGTGGCAGGATTCGAACCTGCGACCTCCGCGTCCCAAACGCGGCGCGATAACCGGGCTACGCTACACCCCGAGTGTAGCTGTGTTTACAGCGGTGCAAATATAATACAAAGCGTAGAAAATAACCTTATAATTTTTTAAAAAATAAAATCAATATTTTTGATCTCTATTTCTTTAGTATATTTGGTGCTATTCAAAATAAGTACTATGAAAATTAATGCCACTATTGGTGCCTTGGCCATATTAATAACAGCATCGGCCTGCGGCCAAAATATACCTAATGAAGTGAACCTTCCCAAGAAAGAGAGCTTTACTGTAGAAATGGTAGCGGAAGGAATTATGAACCCATGGGGCATGGTGTTTTTGCCAGACGGAAGCATGCTGGTCTCAGACAAAGAAGGGGCGCTTATTCAAATTAAAAAAGGAATTAAAACTCAAATTTTAAATGTACCTAAAGTTTATGTGAGAGGACAAGGGGGGCTTTTAGACCTTGAATTACACCCAAAATACAAAGAAAATGGCTGGTTGTATATCTCTTATGCCTCTGAAGAAGGAGAAGAAAAAGGAGGCCATACCGCTATTATGAGAGCCAAATTAAAAGGAAATACTTTGGTGGAAAGTGAGCTGCTTTACAAGGCGGGACCCAATACCACTAAAGGACAACATTTTGGTTCAAGACTAGAATTTGACAACAAAGGATACTTGTATTTCACTATTGGAGAAAGAGGAGAAAGAGATATAAATCCTCAGGATATTAAAAGAGATGGTGGAAAAATTTACCGCATTTTTGACGACGGACGCATTCCTTCAGATAACCCATTTGTAGGGGTTTCTGGTGCTAAATCTGCTATTTATACCTACGGAAACAGAAACCCACAGGGGCTTGTTTTTCACCCTATAAGAAAAGAGATGTGGGAGCATGAGCATGGTCCTAAAGGGGGTGATGAACTCAATATTGTTAAAAAAGGGGCTAACTACGGTTGGCCATTGATTACCTATGGGATAAACTACAGTGGCACCCCAATTACTGACAAAACAGATTTGCCTAATATGGAGCAACCCATTCATTATTGGGTGCCCTCTATAGCGCCTAGCGGTATGGCCTTTATAAACAGCAATAAATACCCAGAGTGGAATGGAAACCTACTGGTGGGATCTCTATCCTTCCAATACTTAGAGCGCTTAGTTTTAAAAGGAACTAAAGTGGTGTACAGAGAAAAATTATTAGCAGATTTAGGCAGGGTAAGAAATGTAAGACAGGCCCCAGACGGCTATATCTATGTAGCTATTGAAGGCAAAGGAATTGTGAAATTGGTCCCTAAAAAATAAAATTTAAAGCTTTGAAGAAGCAATAGCCGCATGCACAGAGCCGTGCTTTTTTAAAAGGCTATTGGCTGTTTCTGATGAAACGCTTAAAGCTTGTGAAATATAGCCTGCGCCCCTTTTTACCAATTTAGCATTGCTAAGCTGCATATGAACCATTTTATTCCCTTGAACCCGACCTACTCTAATCATATAAGCGGTAGAGATCATATTGAGCACTAATTTTTGGGCGGTCCCACTTTTCATCCGGGTACTTCCAGTAACGTATTCAGGTCCAACAACTATTTCTATAGGGAAATCTACTGCTTGGCCCAAAGGAGAGCCTGGATTATTAGTAATACAAGCGGTAACAATTCCGGCCTCTTTGGCTGCTTTCACACCACCCATCACATAAGGAGTGGTTCCAGAAGCCGCTATTCCAACCAAGACATCTAAAGCGTTTATTTTAAAGCCCTTTAGGTCTTCCCAAGCTTGTTGGAGGTGGTCTTCTGCATTTTCTACTGCCTTTCTAATAGCGGTGTCTCCACCCGCTATGAGTCCAATAACCCTGTCATGCGGCATACCGTAAGTGGGTGGAATTTCAGAAGCATCTAATATTCCAAGGCGGCCAGAGGTTCCAGCCCCTATATAAAAAAGGCGGCCTCCTTTTTTAAAATTAGCTTCCAGAACAGCTACTAGCGGACTGATCTGTGGAATAAGCTGCGCTACTGCGAGTGCCACCTTTTGGTCTTCTGTGTTTATCTCTATTAAAAGCTGCTCAATACTTTTAGTTTCTAAATGATTGTATAGGGAATCTGACTCTGTAACTCTTTTAAACATTTGTTAGGTATTAAAATATAAATGATAGGAATGTGGTTTTATTAGGGCAATATACTACAGTAATTTAATGTCATAATTCCTAAAAGAATTGAGCTTGGGGTCTCCAGGATCTAACTCTGTCACCATGGTATTTATAGCGTTAATATCTGCCGTTTTATAGCGGTGTTGTGAGTTTAACTTCTCTGAAATAGAAAGTAAAACAGTTTTTTTAGAAGCGTCTATCACTGCTTTTTTAAGTTGAACAATCTCCCAATCAAACTCTGTAAGCCCATAGACAGGGTCTACATAACCCGTTCCAATAAAGCTATAATCTACTCTAATATCTGAGAGGTTGTTCACGGCATTGGCACCAATAGAAAGCTGGGCATCTTTAGAGAGCTTTCCACCTATAAAAATAACCTCAACATTAGGCTTTGTGAGCATTTCTAAAGCAACAGGAAGACTTAACGTAAAACAGGTTAAATGAAGTTTATGAGGAATAAGTCTTGCCAATTCCAAACAAGTAGTCCCTCCGTCTATGAGTATGACACTCCCGTCCTTTAGCAGCTTAATCACTTTCTCAGCTATAACTGTTTTTTCTGCTAAGGCATAAATATTGGCGTTTTTTGGACTAAAACTCACAAAACCAAGAGCAATAGCCCCACCATGTACTTTTTTAAGTTTATTTAGGGCGTCTAATTCTTTGACATCTCTCCTAACAGTGTCAATAGACACATGAAGACTCTCCGCAATATCTGTAAGCAGCACCCTGTTGTGAAGGGCAACCTCGTTTAGAATTTTTAAATGGCGTTCTTCTTTTAACATGGCTATTTAGGTGGTTTTAAAAGAGGCATAATTTACTGCAAATATAGGAATTAATGCTGCAGTTTATTTCTATATTTAAATCAAAAATGAATTTTTATGCATTAAACGGCAAAAATTAAAGCATAAAACTGCAAAATATGCATTTTTTTTCTATATTTGGATTTCAAAACCTGTCTATAATGACTCAAAAAAAATCATATTTCTCTGCGGTAGACGAAGAATCTGTAAAATTTGAAAGAATTAATACCCTTATTCACAAAAGTTCTCAGGACGCCTCTAGTTTTGTAGCCAAAGAGATTATTGACTTAGTTTTACATAGACAAAAAGAAGGGAAAAAAGTAGTTTTAGGACTGGCTACGGGCTCTACTCCTATAAAAGTTTACGACTATCTAGTAAAGGCACACAAAGAAAAAGGAGTGAGTTTCTCCAATGTTATTACTTTTAATTTGGATGAGTATTTTCCTATGGACGGGTCTTCTATTCACTCTTATAAGCGCTTTATGAAAGAACACTTATTTGAACATATAGACATTCCTGAACAGCAAATACATCTTCCCAACGGACAAATAAATAAAGAAGATCTAAAAAAATACTCGCAAAATTACGAACAAAAAATTAAAGAAGCTGGTGGAATTGATATTCAAATTTTAGGAATTGGAAGAACTGGGCATATTGGTTTTAATGAACCGGGCTCTTCTTTAAGCAGCAAGACTAGAATGGTACGTTTAGACAGAATGACCATGTTAGATGCTGCTAGTGATTTTTTTGGAAAGGAAAATGTACCCACCAAAGCAATTACTATGGGAGTAGGCACAATTATGAGTGCCAAAAGAATTATTCTTATGGCCTGGGGTGAAGGAAAATCTAACATTATAAAACAAGCGGTAGAGGGACCCATTCAAGAGTCTGTGCCTGCTACTTTTCTACAAAGTCATCCAAATTGTAATTTTATTATTGACAAGGCAGCCGCTACAAGTCTCACTAGAGTTGCCACTCCCTGGCTAGTAGGAGATTGTGATTGGGAGCCAGCTTTAATTAAAAAAGCTGCTATTTGGCTGTCTGAAAAACTAAACAAAGCCCTTTTAAAATTGACAAATGAAGATTACAGTGAATATGGAATGGGTAGCCTTATTGCAGAAATTGGCACTGCAGAACATATTAATGTAATGATATTTAATCAGTTACAACAAACTATTACTGGCTGGCCAGGCGGCAAACCTATGGCCGATGACATCAAGAGGCCAGAACGTGCTCATCCATTTCCTAAAAAATCAGTAATTTTTAGTCCACACCCAGATGATGATGTTATTTCTATGGGTGGCACTCTACTTAGACTTGTAGACCAAGGACATGAGGTGCATGTAGCCTACCAAACTTCTGGTAACATAGCCGTTTTTGATGACGAAGTCATTAGGTTTTTAGATTTTGCAACAGATGTTCAAGAAAACAATACGCTTCTTGAAAAACAATTTAAAGAAGTTAAAGAATTTCTAAGTAATAAAGCTCCCGGAGAAATAGACAGTCCAGTGATTCAAAAATTTAAGGGGCTTATTAGAAAGGGGGAGGCCTTGGCCGCATGTCGTTATTGTGGGGTTCAAGAAAATAGAGCACATTTCCAAAACCTACCCTTTTATGAAACAGGCACAGTAAAGAAAAATCCATTTTCAGAGGTAGACATTGATCTTACCTATCAATTATTAAACAATATAAAACCACAGCAAATTTTTGCTGCTGGTGATCTTTCAGATCCCCACGGAACCCATAGAGTTTGCTTAGATATTATTTTTAAAACCTTAGAGAGATTAGTAGCAGATAAAGTAACATGGGTAAAAGATTGTTACGTGTGGCTATACAGAGGAGCTTGGCAAGAATGGGACATTGCAGATATGGAAATGGCTGTTCCAATAGGTCCAAAAGACATGATGAGAAAAAGAAATGCCATTTTTAAACATCAATCTCAAAAAGACGCAGCCATGTTTCCCGGAAGTGATGAAAGAGAGTTTTGGCAAAGAGCAGAAGACCGCAACAAGGACACTGCTAGAAAGTACAATGCGCTTGGCCTTGCAGAGTATGAGGCCATGGAGGGCTTTGTTAGATATAAATTTCAATAAATCCAACCATAACCACCGTAAAAGGCCTATTTTAGTTATAAAATAGGCCTTTTACATTTTATATGAATTTAAGTTATTACCTCTCCAAAAAGCAGCTAGCTCTTTCTATTAAAACTCTTAACTATTCGCTTTTTTTTATATTAATAATCTTTCTAAGCAGCTGTAAAACACAGCGATCTTTTGGCGCAAAAGCTGCAGAGCACAAAAGCTCTTTGACTAGCAATCAAAAAACTACAGCGGTACCATTGCAAATAAAAAAAGAAGTTCTAAAAAATAAACAAACTGATGCGCTCTCTGATTCTGGTGTCTTTTCTGATCCCCAACGTTCTTTTAGAGGGGTTTGGGTGGCCACAGTAGCTAATATAGATTGGCCTAAAAATCCAAATGATTCATTTGAAAAAAAACAGCAAGATTATATAAACCTGTTAAAATTCTATAAAGACCTTCATTTTAACGCAGTTATAGTTCAAATTAGAACTGCAGGAGACGCATTCTATCCTACAGAATTAGCACCTTGGTCTAAGTATTTGACAGGCCAAGAAGGAGCTGCTCCAAATATCCCTATAGACCCTTTGGAATGGCTAATAAAAACTACTCATGACTACGGAATGGATTTTCACGCTTGGATAAATCCCTACAGGGCTACTATGAGTCTAATTACGGATAAACTAAGTCAAAAACATGATTTTTACAAACATCAGGATTGGATGCTGCCCTATGGTAAAAAATATTATTACAATCCTGGTATTCCAGAGGTGAGTGACCATATTGTGTGTGTGGTTCAAGAAATTGTAAAGCGGTATGAAGTAGATGGAATTCACCTAGATGATTATTTCTATCCCTACAAAATAGCAGGACAAACTTTTAATGATCAAAAAACCTATGAAAAATACGGATCAGGCCAGGAAAAAAATGTCTGGAGAAGGAGCAATATAAACCGGCTTATTAAAAATCTTTCTATCTCCATTAAACAGATTAAGCCATGGGTTTCGTTTGGGGTAAGTCCATTTGGCGTATGGAAAAATAATACCACAGATCCTAAAGGCTCTGCTACTAGAGCAGGCCAAACTACTTATGACGACCTTTATGCGGACCCTTTACTTTGGATGGAAAAAGGCTGGATAGACTATCTAGCGCCACAGTTGTACTGGAGCATGAACTATGATTTAGCTGCGCATAAAACACTAATAGATTGGTGGGTAGCTCAAAAGTCTAACAGTAGAATTTATATTGGAAACGGGCCTTATAAAATTTATGATAACGCAGATAAAGCCTGGGAAAATCCAATAGAAATAGCAAATCAATTAGACTACGCTAAAGAGAAAAAAGAGATTGATGGTCATATTTTCTTTAGTGCCAAATCATTAATGAATGCTCGTGTTTCCTCTGTAGTTCAAGGCCTTAAGACCGCGCAATTCTCTTCTGTCGTACTCCCTCCTTTAGTTAATTTTACAGCTAAAAACACACCTTTTAAATGGAGTGCTTTGTGGAGCACGAATTCAGAGGGAGCACTGCTAATAAAAACAGAAAATGCCGGAGTAAAACAAGTGCTTATTTATCAGTACGACCTAGCTACAGAAAAAAATATATGTACTGAAATTTTACCGTTTATTAATAGCCAGGCAAAAAGCACGCTTCAAAAAATTAGTTATATAAAAGGGATAAACAGGTTTGGGGAATTGAGCCTACCAATTAAAATAAATAGACCATAATGGAACACACTCCAAAATATATCTTAGGTCTTATGTCTGGAACCTCATTAGATGGATTGGACCTAGCGCTTTGTGAATTTGTGCCTGCAAAAATAGTAGCAGGAGAAAAAGCAAAATCAAAGGCGTCTAAACCCTATTCATTTAAAATTATACAGGCTACTACCCTGTCCTACAAACATGAAATGGAACAAATGCTTTTTGGCTCTATCTCAGACCCTGCAGATATTTTATTAGCTAATCATCAAAAATACGGGCAATGGATAGGAATAAAAGTAAAAGAATTCTTAAATAAAAATAATCTTAGCTGTGACTTAATAGCCAGCCATGGACATACCGTGCACCACAGACCAGAATTAGGTTTTACATTCCAAATGGGTGCAGGACAAGCCATTGCCAATCACAGTGGCATTCCTGTTGTTTCTGATTTTAGGTCTATAGATATTTCTCTGGGTGGTCAAGGGGCTCCTTTAGTCCCTATAGGAGACTTACAGCTTTTTCCAGAGTACAAATACTGTTTAAATATAGGAGGTATTAGTAATATTTCTATTAAAACACCTTCATTAATCAAGGCATATGACGTGGGCCTAGCTAATATATTATTAAACTATCTGGCTGGATTAAAGGGCCATTCCTATGACCACGGAGGAGCTATGGCTTCAAGTGGTCAGCTTTACAAACCATTATTTGATGTTTTAAACCAATTAAAATATCACCAGCGTGCTGCGCCAAAATCTTTAGGGATAGAGTTTTTTAACAGCCAAGTAAAGCCTCTTTTTGAAAAGGCAAATTTAACAGTAGAGGACGCTTTGCACACCGCTGTTCACTATATCAGTTTTCAGATTCAGCAAAGCCTAAAAAAACAGCTGGTTAAAAAAGAAAAAATATTAATTACTGGGGGGGGGGCTAAAAATATTTTTTTAATGAAGTGCCTAGAAGAATACTGTAGTAAAAATATTACCCTTATTGTTCCAGAACCAGAAATCATTGATTTTAAAGAAGCCCTTATTTTTGCTTTTATGGGGTTTTTGTTCTCCAAAGGAGAAAACAATTGTTTAAAAAGTGTGACTGGTGCTAAATCAGACAGTATAGGAGGCTACTTATACTATCCGTTATAGGGGGCGTTTTTTAAAGCTTGCGCAAATGCTCAAAAAATTAGTAACTGACCATTTCTCATAGATTCTAGAGCTGTAGAGTCTTTGCACGTTTATATATAAAAATTAGATTGTTATTGCTATTTTTGAGAAAAATACAATTATGCTCATCATTGGAATTACAGGCGGTACGGGATGTGGAAAAACCACAGTGGTAAACCAAATTATAAATGAACTTCCTGCAAATGAAGTTGGCGTAATTTCTCAAGACTCATATTATAATGACCTATCTCATTTAAGCATAGAAGAACGGGTAAAAGTAAATTTTGACCACCCTCACTCTATAGACTTTGAGTTATTGGCTAGGCACCTAAATGACCTTAAGGAAGGAAAGGCCATTCAACAACCTGTGTATTCTTTTGTGGCTCACAATAGAACGGATGGGTTTATAGAAACGGCTCCTAGAAAAGTAATCATTGTAGAGGGAATTTTAATTATGACACACCCAGAATTGAGAGACCTTTTTGATATTAAGATTTTTGTACACGCAGATTCTGACGAGCGGCTTATGAGGCGTTTAAAAAGAGATCTTAAAGAAAGAGGCAGAGATTTAGATGAAGTAATAATGCGTTACCAAACTACCCTCAAACCCATGCATGACCAATTTATAGAACCCACAAAAGAATTTGCAGACATTATTATTCCTAATAATCATTACAATACAGTAGCTGTAGATATAGTAAGAACTATTATTAATGACAAATTAAGCTAATGTTTAGAGGGCTAAAGAAGTTTAGGGAAAGAAAATGGGTGGCGTTTGTCACTAATTTATACGTAGTTATTTTAAGTGCCTTTCTCATTTGGATGTTCTTTTTTGACACCAATTCATTTTTAATACAAAGCGAACTACAAGGACAAATAGACGCGCTAAAAGCAGAAAAAGAGTATCTTAAAGAAGAAATAAAAAAAGATAGGAGTATTCTAAAAAAAATGTCTTCAAATGAGGCTATTGAAAAATTAGCTAGAGAGAAATACCTGCTCAAGAAAAAAAATGAAGATATTTTTGTTATTGAATTTAAAGACAGCATAACGCCCGCAGGAAATGAGTGAAAACAAAAATCATAAACCACCTGTATTTACTGCCGTTTCTGCTAAAGCATGGAAACAGCAAATTCAATATGAGCTCATGGGAGCAGATTACAATGAAAAAATGGTGCGTAAAACACCAGGCGGTATAAAAATAAAGCCTTTTTACACTTCAGGGGACCTTTCACAGCCACCCCTCTTCACAAACAAAGCAGCAGACGCCTTTCATATTACTTTTGAAATTTATGCCAATCAAGCCCAAATGTCAAATAAAAAAGCACTTTGGTGTATAGAAAAAGGATGTAGTGAAATTATTTTTTTAGTACAAGAAAGCGTCTTAGAGCCAGTAGAATTGTTGCAGGGAATTCCTGAAGACACGAGTGTTTTAATCATTTTAAAGCAGCCTACTGAAATTCAAATAAATTTATTTACCATCTATTTAAACAATAAAAAATGTCTTAAATGGAATTGTGTCATAGACCCTTTGAGCCATTTTTTTGAATCTGGGAACTGGTGGCAGAGCGAGGAAACAGATTTAAAATGGTTAGTGCTATTATTTAAAAACCTAGAGAACCCTATTTTATATATAGACGCTAGGCGCTTTCAAGCAGCTGGAGCTACTAATGAGCACCAACTTGCTTATGCCTTCTCTCATCTAACTGAATACCTATTACTCCTCTCAGATGCCACTTTACTTTACAAAATAAAAAAAGTATTTATAAGCCTTCATGTAGGACAGCAATATCTCTTAGAAATCAGCAAACTAAGGGCTTTTGACAAACTGTGGAAAAGTATAAATAAAACATTTAATTTAGACTTGGAGTATGGCTTGTTAAGCCAACCTGGCCTCATAGACAAGACCCTCTTTAGCAGCAACACAAACCTAATTAGAAACAGCAGCGCTCTTATGGCTAGTGTATTAGGAGGAGCTTCTAGTTTAGTCTGCACTCCCTATGACACTATCTTTAAAAAATCTCATGCCTACAGCGACCGATTATCAATTAATCAAGCATTAATTATAAAACATGAATGTGGGCTAGATAAGCTAATAGATCCAATATCTGGCAGCTATGCTGTAGAAAAATTATCTATAGAAATAGCAGAGAAAGGTTTGGCCTACTTTAAAAATATAGAAGCGCAAGGTGGCCTAATTTTGGCGCTCAAAAACAACAGCATTCAAAAAAATATATCACTCCAATTTGAAAGTCAATTAGCACAGTATAAAAGCAATGAAAAAGAACTAATTGGGGCTAATATACTTCCAGACATAGAAACACTTTCACTTGAGAAATTTCCTTTTATAAGGATAGAAAAGAGAAAAACAACCATAGCTCCATTAATTTCTAAGAGATTTTCTATGGATTGGGAAATAGAGGCACAAAAAAGTGTGTATGAAAATAAGTAGAGCATATATTAAAGATTTGTCATTAGACACAGATATCCAAGAAAACAGTCCGCAATTAAAGATTGTTTCTGGATTGGAGCTTGCTTCTGGCTTTCCTCCTTATACAAGGGGACTTTACACTAGAATGTACCTTGAAAGACCATGGACTATAAGGCAATATGCTGGTTTTTCTACCGCCCAAGAGAGTAATAGCTTTTATAAAAGAAATTTGAAAAGGGGACAAAAGGGACTTTCAGTAGCCTTTGACCTCCCCACTCATAGAGGCTATGACTCTGACCATATTTTGGCCAAGGCCGATGTTGGAAAAGCGGGCGTTGCCATAGACTCAGTAGAAGACATGAAACGTTTGTTTAAAGACATTCCACTAGATAAAATGTCAGTTTCCATGACTATGAACGGGGCGGTACTTCCTATTATGGCCTTCTTCATTGTAGCCGCAGAAGAACAAGGTACACATACGAGAGACTTAAATGGCACCATACAAAATGACATACTAAAGGAATTCATGGTGCGCAACACATACATATACCCTCCAAAGCCATCATTGAACATTATTGCACATATATTTCAGTATACCTCTGAGAAAATGCCAAAATTCAATAGCATTAGTATATCTGGATATCACATGCAAGAGGCGGGTGCTACATCAGCTCAAGAGCTAGCTTATACACTGGCTAACGGGCTGGAGTATGTAAAACTAGGCCTATCCGCTGGATTGGACATTGACACTTTTGCTCCTAGGCTCTCCTTCTTTTGGGGTGTTGGTATGGATTATTTTACAGAAATAGCAAAGCTTAGGGCAGCAAGAACACTTTGGGCACAATTAATGGAAGAATTTCACCCAAAAAATAAAAAATCAATCATGCTAAGAGCTCACTGCCAAACAAGTGGTTGGAGTTTAGCTGCTCAAGATCCTTTTAATAATATTACCAGAACAACTATAGAGGCCATGGCTGCAGTATTAGGAGGTACCCAAAGCCTTCATACCAATGCATTAGATGAGGCCATTGCGCTGCCTACAGATTTTTCAGCACAAATTGCAAGAAACACCCAAATTCATTTACAAAAAGAAACCGATCTTTTACATATTATTGACCCTTTTGCTGGGAGTCATGTGGTAGAGGAAAAAACATCCTTTTTAATTCACGAAGCTCAAAAAATTTTAACAGACCTTAAGAAAGAAGGTGGCATGCAATCACTCATAGAAAACGGTTTTGTCAAAACAAAAATTGAAGAAGCTGCTACTGTTAAACAAGCTAAAATAGATAGTGGTCAAGACATTATTATTTCCGTAAATGCCTTCCAAGACAATTCTGAACCACCTTTAGACATTTTAGAAATAGACAATATGGAGGTGCTAAAAGAGCAGATAATATCTCTAAAAGAAATTAAAGCAAATAGAGAAGAGGCATCGGTTCTAAGTGCTTTAAATAAAATTAAAGTAGCAGCAGAGCGGTCAATTTTATCTAGTTCTAATCTTGATCATTCAAAAAACAAACAATTTAATCCAGATTACAACCTACTTTCACTGGCTGTAGAAGCGGCTAGAAAAAGAGCTACCTTAGGAGAAATAAGTTTGGCTTTAGAGAGTATATATGGGCGCTATGAAGCAAAACAAAATCTATTTTCAGGGGTGTATTCTAAAGCCATACAAAAAGATAAAAAATTTCTAGAAGCACAGCAAAAGGCTTCAGAATTCTTAGTTAAAAAAGGTAGAAGGCCACGAATTCTTCTTGCAAAAATTGGACAAGATGGCCATGACAGGGGAATTAAAATTGTAGCTACATCATTAGCAGATATGGGATTTGATGTAGATCTTGGGCCCCTATTTCAAACCCCAGAGAGTGCTGTAAAACAAGCCATTGAAAACGATGTGCACCTGCTTGGAATTTCTAGCCTAGCTGGTGGCCATAAAACTATTGTCAAAGACATAAGTGACGCCTTAATCAAGGCAAAAGCTAGCAGTATAAAAATTGTCTTAGGTGGTATAATTCCTAAGAGAGATGAAGAATTACTTAAATCATTAGGTGCTAGTGCTTTTTTTGGGCCAGGAACTCCCATGACAGAAAGTGCTGTAAAACTTATAGACCTCATAAATTAAAATTCACTCTCTGTTAACAAAATTCACTTTTGTAACCGCCTAAATAGTTGTATTTTTATTCCCTAATTATTTATATAAATGGGCAAAATAATTGCTATTGCAAACCAAAAAGGTGGGGTAGGAAAAACTACTACTACTGTAAACTTGGCGGCATCATTAGGAGTGCTAGAAAAAAAAGTGCTTCTTGTAGACGCAGACCCTCAAGCAAATGCAACTTCTGGCCTTGGAATTGATACACAGACGCAGACCTTTGGTACTTATCAATTATTAGAGCATTCAGCAAGCGCACTAGAAACAATTATAAAAACAAATTCCCCAAATGTAGACCTCATACCGTCTCATATAGATCTAGTGGCTATTGAAATTGAATTAGTAGACGTTGAAAATAGAGAATATATGCTTAAACAAGCATTGGCACCCATTGTAGATCTCTATGATTACATTCTGATTGATTGCGCTCCTTCACTGGGTCTTTTAACTCTAAATGCACTTACCGCGGCCCACTCTGTGCTTATTCCTATTCAATGTGAGTATTTTGCTTTAGAAGGGCTTGGAAAATTATTAAATACAATTAAAAGTATTCAGAAAATTCACAATGCAAATTTAGATATTGAAGGGCTATTATTAACCATGTTCGACGCTAGATTAAGGCTTTCAAACCAGGTGGTAGAAGAGGTGAGAAAACACTTTAGTGAAATGGTTTTTGAGACCATCATTCAAAGAAATGTTAGATTAAGTGAGGCGCCTAGTTTTGGTGAAAGTATAATTAAATACGACGCTAGTAGCAAGGGAGCTATTAACTATTTAAATCTTGCAGAAGAATTATTAAAGAAAAATAAGGACACAGTATAATGGCTAAGGCAATAAAAAAACAAGCTTTGGGAAGAGGCCTATCTGCCCTTCTAAAAGATCCTGACAACGATATAAAGTCTGTTGAAGACAAGAATGCTTCTCAATTAGTAGGAAATATTATAGCTTTAGAAATAGGAAGTATTGAGGTAAACCCATTTCAACCACGTTCAAATTTTAATGAGGAGTCTTTAGAAGAACTAGCTAGTTCTATTAGAGAATTAGGAGTTATTCAGCCTATAACTGTTAGAAAAATAGATTTTAACCAGTTCCAATTGGTATCTGGTGAACGCAGGTATAGGGCTTCAAAATTAATAGGACTAAAAACCATTCCTGCTTATATTAGAATTGCCAATGACATGGAGTCTTTGGAAATGGCTTTGGTTGAAAACATTCAAAGACAAGATCTAGATCCTATAGAAATTGCGCTTTCTTACCAAAGATTGTTAGATGAAATTAACCTCACTCAGGAAAAAATGAGTGAGCGAGTTGGAAAAAAACGCTCTACAGTTACCAATTATTTAAGGCTTTTAAAATTAGATCCAATAGTGCAAAGTGGTATCCGAGACGGCTTCTTAAGTATGGGCCATGGAAGGGCTCTAGTCAATATAACAAATACTAAAGATCAGATTAAGCTTTACGAGTTAATCGTGAAAAATAATCTTTCTGTCAGGAACACAGAAAGTGCTGTTAAAAAATTTCAAACAGCAGAAACTACGCCTTCTTCTGTAAACAATAAACAATCTCAATCTGTCTATAAAACAGATATGAATGATTTTAATAGTAAGTTTGGTGTGAAAGTATCTGTGGCAGCATTGCCCAAAGGTACCGGAAAAATTACCCTTCATTTTAATAATGATCAAGAATATCAAAAGCTCAAAAAAACACTTTTAGGTGATTAAATATATCTCATTTCTCTTTTTTTTATTTTTAACTATAACTTTATTTGGGCAAGAAGTGACGGTTCAGAATCCTAAAGTTGTCAGTAGCAGTACTGCTACTGATACCTTAAAAAGAAGCAATAAAAAAAGCAATAAAAGCAAATTAATGGCTTTTGATTCGGGCCCTTATATGGAATTAAATCCTTTAGCTCCCAGCAAGGCTGCCTTTTTATCTGCAGTCATGCCTGGATTGGGGCAAATTTACAATAAAAGTTATTTAAGAGTCCCTATAGTATTTGCTGCTATTGGGACTAGTGCCTATGTATTTAAATTAAATGACAACTTATACAAGCGCTATAGAGACGCATTTAAAAGCCGCAGGGCTGGCTTTATGAATGACGAATTTTATGACGTTAATGAAAGTGGAATTATACCTGGTAGCCCAGATTTATCTGACAAAGCCCTTCAAGACGGCCAAGAACGTTACCAAAGAGACAGAGATTTGTATTTAGTAGTGACTATTGGTTTGTATGCCTTAAATATTATTGACGCTAATGTACAAGCGCACCTTAAACAATTTAATGTGAATGACCAGTTAAGCATACAATACAAACCTTTTTTAGAAAGAGAAAAAATTTATGGTAAGCCCTATTACGGAATGGCCATGATCATAACATATTAGTCATGAAAATAGCGCTATTGGGTTACGGAAAAATGGGCAAAATGATTGAGGAACTGGCTCAAGAAAGAGGACACCATATTGTACTAAGACACAACGGAGCATCTTTTATTAAAGATTTTATGGGTGCAGAAGTTGCTATTGACTTCTCAACACCGCAAAGTGCCGTGCACAATATTTGCTCGGCTTTTTTAAATGGAATTCCAGTGGTTAGTGGAACCACTGGATGGCTAGACCAGATGAGTGAAGTAGTATCATCCTGTTTGGGTAATCACACTGCATTCATATATGCTTCTAATTTTAGTTTGGGTGTAAATTTGTTTTTTAACTTAAATAAAAAGCTAGCTGCTATCATGGCGCCACACGGATATAAAATATCTCTTGAAGAAATTCACCATACCCAAAAACTAGATGCCCCAAGTGGAACTGCTATTAGCTTGGCAGAAGATATTATGCCTTTTACCCACTCTAACGATTGGGCTTTAGAAGGAAATAAAACTAAAAGTGTAACAAACGCCTTAAGAATTAAGTCTAAAAGAGTAGGAAATACCCCAGGAACTCATTCTGTTAGTTATAAAAGTGAGGAAGATTGTATAGAGATTATTCATACTGCTCTCAATAGAAAAGGATTTGCTATTGGAGCTATTGTGGCTGCAGAATGGATTAAAAATAAAAAAGGCGTTTTTTCAATGTCTGATGTATTGGCTTTACAGCCTTAAAAAATTATAAAATGAACAGTATTCAGTGGTTGTTATGTATTGGGGTCATTCAAGTGATTCACTTTTTAGGCACCTATAAGTTGTATATAGCCGCTGGGAGGAAAGCTTGGGAGGCAGCCATTCCAGTATATAATGCAGTTATTTTAATGAAAATTATTCACAGGCCGGCTTGGTGGGTGATCTTACTATTTATACCTGTAATTAATTTACTTATGTTTCCTGTGGTTTGGGTAGAAACTATTAGAAGCTTTGGGAAAAACAGCTTATTAGACTCTTGGCTTGTGGTCTTAAGTCTTGGTTTTTACATATTTTATATTAACTATGGCGCTCCACTCCAATACATTAATGACAGAGACCTAAACCCTGGTACGGCTACAGGAGAGTGGGTAAGCTCCATTGTATTTGCTGTGGTGGCTGCTAGTTTGGTACATGCTTATTTTATTCAACCTTTTGTAATCCCTACCGGATCTTTAGAAAAAACCCTGCTTATAGGCGATTTTTTGCTTGTAAGTAAATTTCACTACGGAGCCAGAGTTCCTATGACTCCGCTTGCGGCACCCATGGTGCACGATACCTTACCCATTTTAGGAATTCCCTCCTATATTAAAAAACCTCAACTCCCTTACTTTAGAATTCCGGGTTTTCAAAAAATAAAAAGAAATGATATTGTAGTTTTTAGCTGGCCAACAGACACCGTTAGGTTTTTTAGAGATGATTCTAAATTGCACTTTAAAAAGCCTATCGATAAAAAATCTAACTATGTAAAAAGATGTGTAGGTGTTCCTGGAGACGCACTGAGTATTGTGAACGGTTATGTGTATATAGACGGAAAACAAACCCAACTTCCCAACCGTGCTAAAACACAATACACCCATACTATTTACGCTCAAAAGGGGGTGTCATCTAGGACTTTATTGGAGGTAGGGATTACTGAATTTAGCAGGAAGTATTCTGCTGAAGCCCTAACGCAAACACAGGCCATTGCACTGCAAGAAAATGGAATTCAGATTTACAATAACCCACAAGGTGGCTATCTAATATATACTAAAAGTTCAGGAATAGCTCCTGAGCTAATAGCGTCTCAACGCCTTGCGCTCAGTGAAATTATTGACAGAGAGAGAATGGCAACTTTCACAGACGCAGTAGCCAAAACTTTGGCTGCTAAGCCAGAAATTGACTCTATTGCAAAATTATTAGACATCAAAGGTTTTTATGAAGCTAGTGTTTTTCCTCATGACCCTTCCTTTGCATGGAATAAAGACCAATATGGGTCTATTTATATCCCTGCCAAAGGAGATATAATTGAATTAAACATTAAAAATTTATCTATTTATAAGGAAATTATTGAAAATTATGAAGGCAATAGCCTGTCTGTGAACGGCAATGAAATTTTAATTAATTCAATTCCAACTAGTCAATATACTTTTAATCAAGATTACTATTGGATGATGGGAGATAACAGGCACAACTCTGAAGATTCTAGATACTGGGGGTTTGTGCCTGAAGATCACATTGTTGGGAAGCCTATTTTTATTTGGATGAGTATTGACGGTATTAATGACGGTATTAAAAATTGGAAAATTAGATGGGATAGGGTATTCACTACTGTGAGTGGAGAAGGAACCCCGCAATCATATTTTAAGTGGTTTTTAGGCGTTTTAGTGCTTTGGTTTGGAATAGATTATTTTAGAAAAAGGAAAAAAGCATAAATATGCCTTTAAAAAAAACTTTGTTGTTTCCTAGTTATTTCCCTACTATAGCCTCCTTTTCTGCTATTTTACAATATGAGGTGGATTGGGAAATATTTGGAAACTATCAAAAACAAAGTCTCAGAAATAGAGCCAATATTACAAATGATAGAGGTTTACACAGCCTTAGTGTTCCTGTTATTGGAAAAGGGAATGGCAAAGATCGTTTGCCCTACATTGAAGTTCTAATAGACAACTCTCAGCCCTGGCAGCGCACACACTGGAGAACCTTGCAAACAGCGTATAGGACATCTCCATTTTTTGAATTCTACGAGCATGCTTTGGAGCCTCTTTTTACAAAAACCTATACTCATTTATTACCCTTTAACTTGTTGACGACTCAGACACTTTGTGAATGCTTACAAATTACATTCCCAGAGGGTCAAACAAGTGTTTTTAGAAAAAAGCCTTTAAATTGTAAAGATCACAGGGAGCTCATTTCTCCAAAACCTCCTGTGGGTTTCAAATTAAACACCTACAACCAAGTATTTATTGAGAAGCATGGGTTTATTGCTCATTTAAGTGTTTTAGACCTTCTCTTTAATGAGGGGCCACAAGCAGCAAATCTGCTTAAACAAGCAAAAATATAATATGATATCTTTTTTTATCCATTACGGAACTCATTTTATAGTCCCTATTGGAGTGGCATACTGGGGATACCCTGAAAAATTTAAATGGGCGCTGTTTGTTTTATGGGCTGCTATTTTAATAGATATAGACCATTTATGGGCTAATCCTATTTTTGACCCTGACCGCTGCAGTATTTTGTTTCACCCATTACACAGTATTTGGGCTATGATTGGATATATTTTACTCTTAGCACCTAGAAAAACCCGTATTTATGGAATTGCTCTGTGCTTGCATATGGTAGCAGATAGTTTGGACTGCTTATTCTAAATTAAATACAGCCATTACTGGGTAGTGATCTGAGAGGGTGACCGCATAATTCTTGTGATAGAGAATGTTAAAGGCCGGATCTGAGAGTATAAAGTCTATTCTCATTGGAAAGTATTTAAAAACAAAAGTCTTTCCATAACCTGAGCCCGCTTGTGTAAAACTATCATTAAAATCACCTTTTACTTGGTGATAAACACTAGAAAACTGATTGGTATTAAAGTCTCCAGATAAAATAACTTGGTAAGGACTCTCGCTTTTATGAGCCGCTATGAGTTCTGCCTGCTCTTGCTGCTTTGTAAATGAAACTTTAAGTCTTTTATAAAGTCTTTCTCTTTTTTCAGAGCTTAAACTAGCTACCTCTGGCTTTATTCTAAGAGACTGAAAATGAACATTGTATATTCTAATAAAGCGCTTTCCGGTATTTATATCTGCATAAATAGCTGTATTAGTACTATTGGGAAAAGGAATAATTCCCTTACTTACTATTGGATATTTTGAGAAAATAGCTTGGACGGCTTGCTTAGAATTGTCATAGGCGCTAATGTAAGAATAAGGATACTTATTAAAAGCGCTTTTTTTAGAAACGTCAAACTCCTGAAAACAAACCACAGAAGGTTCCTTTTTATTTACAAAGGAAACAATTTGATTGGCAATGGTAGGGTCTTCACTCCAATTATATTTATTAAACAGCCTAGTATTAAAACTCATCACGCTAATTCCCACAGGGCCTGGATAAGGCCTTTCTGCTCTAAATTGAAAAAAGGAACCTATAAAAAAATACGCGACAATAAGAGTAACTAAAGAAAGTGAAAAAAACTTTTTAAAGCAAATACCCCAATACGCTAAAAAGAGAAGGTTAGTTAGCACCATAAAAGGCACTAATAAACTAAAAATTGAAAGAGATGGCATAATAGCTACTGATATATAGGGTACCAAACATGCAAATAACAATAATGCCGCTGCTATTACATTTATAAATAACAAAAAAATATTTATAATTTTTTTAAACATGATTGATTAGGACTTACCTGATTTAAATAAATAGTCCTTTTCTTCTTTGCTTAAAGAATCATATCCAGAGTGGCTTATTTTATCCAAAATAGTATCAATTTTTTTCTGACGCTCTCTATTCTGGTAAGCCTGAGTGTTTGGGGCCTCTGAGTTTGGATTCTTCTTAGCCCTATAAGCGGTTCTAAGCGGTTTACTCTTAAAACTCAATGTCCTTACTAATACATTCCAATATGTTTCAAATCCGATTCCAATATCTGTACCTTCTTTGAGTTTTCTAGCGTAGACAAAACCTAATAAGCCACCTCCTATATGAGCCAAGTGCCCACCTGCATTTCCATTTGGGATTTGTATGAGGTCTGTCAAAATAAAAAAAACACCTAACTGCCACAGTTTTACATTAAAGAAAAAAACACGCACTTCCTGATAAGGCATATAAGCACAAATAAATATAAAGATGGCGGTTACTCCGGCAGAAGCACCTACCAAGTTAGATCCATTCCCGCTAAAAACTGGAAAAACTGTATAGCTCAATAAAAAAATAAGTCCTCCTACTATAAGACCTAAGAAAAACACATTGTAAAATCTCTGGCTAGAAAAAAGATTTAAAAACAATTGTCCTCCAAAATAAAGCATCACCATATTCCAAAATAAATGTGAAAGGCTAGCGTGAAAAAAAGCATAGGAGATAAGGGTCCATGGTTTAAATATAAATAAATTAAAACTGCCTGGCAGAGAAAACCATTCTAAAAGCCCTCCCTCAGAAAAACTGAATAAAAAGGGCAACAGTGTTTGCGTCAAATACGCTCCTAAGCAAACCATGATCATCCGTTCATGTGCCCCTCTTTGTGACCACCACAATGAAATATTTATATTATTCATATCAATTCCATCTTTGATTGTTAGACTGCTTTTTTTTCCAATACCACGCCATAATAAAGCCAAATAAAGCGCCTCCAACATGAGCAAAATGAGCAATTCCTGCTCCAAACAAACTATAACCAGTCACTCCTGAAAAAAGATCTAAACCTATAAGAACTGGAATAAAATACTTAGCTTTAATAGGTACTGGAACAAACATTAAAAAAAGTTCGCTGTTGGGAAAAGCTATCCCAAAAGCCACTAAAACACCATAAATAGCACCAGAGGCACCCACCGCAGGAGTACTAAAAGAAGAAAGCATATTATCTATGGTAGTCTTAGATGCAAATTCATACCAGACAGGATTGTATTTTCCCTGTCTAAGAAGCTCCATAATTACATTTTTATCAATTCCAGAAGACTCCAATGCACTTATTCCTTGGTTTAAGTATAGATAATTTACACTTGTATGAATGAGGGTGGCGCCCAATCCTGCAGAAATATAAAAAAATAGAAATTTTTTCTTTCCCCAACTATTTTCTAGTGGAGAACCTAAGGCCCAAAGAGCGTACATATTAAAAAATATATGCATAAAACCCCCATGCATAAACATATGGCTTATAATTTGCCAAAGTGAAAAATTTTCATTTTCTGGAAACCAAAGTGAAAATAATTGATACATGACATCTCCATAGATTTGGGTAGCCAAGAAAAAAATTACGTTGATGATTATTAGATGTTTTACAGTATCACTAATACGGCCCATTATAAAAATTTTAAATCTAGATCTGTCTGCTGAAGGATATTAAAAATAGTTTTTCCAAACGGAGAAACCAGTGAATCCTTACAAGCAAAAAGCAAATTAATTATATTTTGTTGTTCGGCATAAGACAAGTAATCTCCTGTCTTTATAGCCATTGTTTTAGCCAAGGCCTTAGCTAAAATATCTGTCTGTGAAAAATGATTGCCTAAAAGATCATTTTGGTAGCTATTAATAAAATCTATAAGTACTGTTTCTATATTATCTGCTATAATTGCAACGGGAATTCCAGTGATAGAAACAGATTCTTTGTCTATAACACTCATATTAAAGCCCAAGGGCTCTAAAGAGGGTATTAATTCTTCTATCAACAAAACTTCAGGCTTGGTGAAATAAATAATTTTAGGAAATAATAATTGCTGACTTCCTGCCTTTTTATATGTAAAATTAACAAGAAACTCTTCATATAAAATTCGTTGGTGTGCTCTAGATTGGTGTATGAGGAGCAATCCAGATTTAGTAGGTGTCACAATATATTTTTTAGCCAACTGAAAACAGCTTCCAGAGGCGGTATCAGAAACATCAGATGTAAAAAGAGCTTCTTGACTGCCCTGCTGTTCGTAAAAAATAGCATTTGGCTCTTCTGCTGGGTCTAAATCTGTTTCATATGTACTCTCTAGAAAACCGGAGTAAAGAGATTCCCAGCTAGGAGTAATTCTTTTAAAGACAGCCGAGTTTTTAAAAGGACCATCCTTAATAGAAAGAGACTCGTTTTCAAAAGGATTAAAAGAAGCGTCTACAGAAATTTGAGGGGGAACTGCCTGTTTTTTTGTATCCTGATAAGGATGATCTAGATTTGGATCTCTTTCAAAGTCCAAGATAGGAGCTATGTTAAATTGTCCTAATGCATGTTTAATAGACGCTCTTAAAATAGCAAATAAAGTGTGTTCATCCTCAAACTTAATTTCAGTTTTGGTGGGATGAATATTAATATCTATTGAAGCTGTTGGTACTGATATTTTAATAAAATAACCAGGGTGAATTCCATTAGCAATTAAGCCATCAAAAGCATTTACTACTGCAAAATGTAAAGAACTACTTTTAATAAAACGTTTGTTTACAAAAAAGAACTGGTTGCCTTTGCTCTTTTTAGCGGCTTCTGGTCTTAATATATAACCAGAAATTTTTAATTGAGGTGTTTCCTCAGTAACAGGCACTAGTTTGTCTTGTATCTTCTTACCAAAAATTTGAACAATTCTTTGATTAAAACTTCCTGTTGGAAGAACAAAAAAGGGGTCTCCGTCTGCGTAAAAAGAAAAACTAATTTCTGGATGTGCTAATGCCAAACGGTGAAACTCATCTGTTATATGACGCTGTTCTATTTGCTTCGATTTAAGGAAATTCCTCCTAGCTGGAATATTAAAGAACAGATTATTTACAGTAAAGCTGGAACCTTTTGAAACTACTAACTGATTTGTTTCTTGAATATTGCCAGCAGAAATTTTAATTTCTGTACCCAATTCGTCCTCTGAGGTCTTTGTTTTTAAAACTACCTGAGCAATTGCTGCAATTGAAGCCAAAGCCTCACCTCTAAAACCCTTAGTACTTAAATTAAATAAGTCTTCTGCCAAAATTAATTTAGAAGTAGCATGCCTTTCAAAACAAAGCAATGCGTCTTGCAAAGACATTCCATGACCGTTATCTATGACCTGTACCTGGATTTTCCCTCCTTCTTTAATATGAAGTGAAATTTCTGTTGCTCCGGCATCTACCGCGTTTTCTAACAACTCTTTTACTAAAGACGCAGGGCGTTGCACCACCTCTCCGGCAGCAATCTGATTGGCTACATGAGCCTCTAGGCGTTTAATTTTTTGGGTCATTATAACAAGATATCTAAAGCACCCAACTTAACAGCGGTATAAAAGAAAAGCAATAAGAAAACAAAGATAACAACCAACCTTATGCGTCTATTTTTTTCCATAGTCTGACTTTTAACCCTTCGCCAGTCTTCTCTAAAAGACTTTGCACCGTGGGTTCTAAATAAACTCTGATCTGAAGATTTTGCCTCTTTTTCTCTTTTGAGCTGCTCAATACGTTCTTTTCTCTCACTGTAATAGCGAGGGTTGTATCCGTATGATTTATTCCTTTGTTGTTTGAATAGTGTTGGTAATCTCATAGGGCTGTGATTCACTCAAAATTACTCAAAAATAAACCTAAGCCTCTTTAAAAAAGCTCAAAATTGTTAACAAAATATGTGAAGATAAATTTAATGAGCCATTAAAGCATGCCCATCTGAATAGCTGCTACTGCAGCCTCTACTCCTTTATTACCGTGCTTACCACCGGACCTGTCTTTTGCTTGTTGCCAATTATTGTCTGTTAAAACACAGAATATAACCGGAGTCTCTGTTTGAGTATTTAAATTCATAATACCTTGAGCTGTTGCTTGGCAAACAAAATCAAAATGTTTGGTTTCTCCTTGAATCACGCTACCAATCACTACAACTGCGTTTGGGGCGTGTTTTTCAATCATTTTAGATGCGCCAAAAGGCAGTTCAAAACTCCCTGGCACTTGGTAGGTTATAATGTCTGAAGGCAACACCCCGTGGAGCAGTAAAGTATCGTAAGCCCCTTGGTACAATGCAAGAGTGATTTCATCATTCCACTGCGCAACAACCAGACCAATTCTAAGGCCAGAAGCGTCTGGGACTAAGTCTTTATTGTACTGTGAAAAATTTTGTAATGCAGTTGCCATTAGTTTTCTGCATTCACAAGACCTAATTGAGCGTCTACAGACTGCGCTTCTAAAGCATTTGGAAAATCTTTCTTTATGCGGCTTAAAAAAGTAGCTGCTTTATCTTTGTTATCTAAGGCGATTGCAGCTATAGCAGCTTTCTGAAGAAACTTGGGTGTTGTAAATTCGTTGGTGCTGTGTGCTACCGCCTTTTCGTAATAAGATAGGGCCTCTGAAATTTGGTCTAATTGCATAAAAGCGTCGCCTATATTCCCTTTAGCCAAAGCACCAAGAATAGCGTCATTTGAAGAAAAATCTTCTAATTGTGAAATTGCTTCAGGATATTTTTGCAAGTTTAAATAAGAAATTCCAGCGGCGTAATGAGCTAAGTTTGCTGCTTTTGTGCCCGCATACTCATTAGTAATATCTATAAAACCATATTTTCCTTCTGCGCCGTTAAGGGCCAAAAGAAATAAAGAATCTTTAGCTTGTGTAGCATTTACAGCCTGATCAAAATACTGTTGTGGATAAAATAATTCATTAGCTGCAGTTGCTTCTTTTGGCTTCTGAACAAACTGATTGTAACCCAAGTAACCTAAAACTCCAACTGCTACTACGCCAATCACTCCCAAAATATAAGATTGATTAGTAGCCACCCAAGCTTCTGTCTTAGAAGCGCCTTGATCTAAAGAAGTAAATACCTCTGCAGTAGTGCTGTTGCTGTTTTCTAATTTTTGCGCTTCCTCAGCATTCTTTCCTTTATCCCCACGTTTAATATAAGTAGCCATAATGTTTGTTTAGTGGGCAAAAATAAAGTTTTTATCCAAATTGAAAAGCCTATTTATTCGTTATTTTTGAATAATTTGCACAATATTATTTTGAAGCCCCTTTTATTTCCCCTTTTTTAATGATTTTAAAGCAACTATCCTTATTAAACTATAAGAATTTCGACCAACAAGAATTTATTTTTAATAATAAAATGAATTGTATTGTAGGAGCTAATGGTATAGGCAAAACAAATATTTTAGATGCCATTTATCACCTCTCTTCTGGAAAAAGCTACTCCAATCCAATCAGTTCACAAAATATTAGGCATGGAGCAGATTTCTTTGTCATAGATGCTCTATTAGAAAAAGAACAGAGAGAAGAAAAACTAATCTGTAGTTTAAAAAAAGGGGCTAAAAAAATAGTTAAAAGAAATGGAAAGATTTATGAAAGACTATCTGACCATATAGGCTTTATGCCTTTAGTAATGATTTCGCCAGCAGACAGAGACCTTATAACAGAAGGGAGTGAGACAAGAAGAAAATTTATAGATGGGGTAATTTCTCAGGCAGATAAATCATATTTAGACAGTCTTATTAAATATCACAAAATACTATCCCAGAGAAATGCCTTATTAAAATATTTTTCTGTCAATATAATTTTTGAATCAGATACTTTAGATATTTATGACCAACAATTAGAACAATTAGCGCAACCCATTTATGAAAAGAGACATGCTTTTTTAAAGCAGTTTATTCCTATTTTTCAAACACAGCATTTTGCTATTACTGGAGGTCACGAAGCAGTGAGTGTTCAATACCAAAGCAGCTTAGAACAAGGAGGCTTATTGGAACAACTCCTTCAAAATAGAGGAAGAGACAGAGCGCTTCAATACACTACAGTTGGAATACATAAAGATGACCTGCAGTTTGAACTAGAGGGCCATCCTATTAAAAAATTTGGGAGTCAAGGCCAGCAAAAGTCCTTTTTAATTGCTCTTAAGCTAGCACAGTTTCATTTTATTAAAGAAAAATCAAATACAACTCCCATATTACTTTTAGATGATATTTTTGACAAATTAGACGCAAATAGAGTGAGTCAACTTTTACAACTAGTAAACGCTCCAGAATATGGTCAAATATTTATCAGTGACACTCATGCAGATAGAACAGAAGCTATATTAAAAATAACAGAACACCCTTACGAGCTAATCTCTTTGAGCTAATTCTTATTCCAGCCCCATCATGAAAAAAAATATTTATTTAATTTTATCTTTTATTCTGTTTAGCTGCAGTGGTCCTCAAAAAAACTTCGATCTCACTTTACTAAATGGATATTGGGAAATTTCAGAAGTAAAATTTCCCAATGGGCAAACAAAACCATATCACGTAAACACTACGGTAGACTATATAGAGTTAGATAAATTAAATGGTTTTTTAAAAAAAATGAATCCTGGTCTCAACGGTAAATACCAAACCTCTAATAATTCTGCGCCTTTTACACTGGTAGAAAAAGAAGCCCAATGGGCCTTTCATTTTACAGGAGATTACGGTGGAGTGCTCAGAATTATAACTTTAGATTCTAAACAGTATGAAGTGGTGAATGAGCAAAACATATCTTACCTTTATAATAGGTACACTCCCATAAACATAACAAATGAGTAGAAAAGATTCGCCCCAACAACTAAGTGAAGCCTTAGACAGATTTATTTCAGCAAACAAGTTGGAAAAAGGTCTAGATAAGGTAAATGCTCAAAAAGCTTGGGAAAACCTCATGGGGAACGGAGTGAATTCTTACACAAGAGAGGTTCGCTTAGAAAGGGGAATCCTATATGTCTCTTTAAGCTCTGCAGTGCTCAGAGAAGAATTGAGCCACGGTAAGTCAAAAATTGTAAGCATGCTCAATGAAGCACTTGGTAAAGACCTTGTCCAAAAAGTGGTTTTGAGATAATTACACTTTATACTGCTTCTAGGGTGAAATTAAATATAAAAACGCAACATACTATAAACAAAAAGCCCCTAGTAGGGGCTTTTATAATAGAAGTTATAAGCAGAAATTATTAGTGAAATTAAAAAATTTCTCTGCCAGCAAAATGAAAAGCACCTTCAATAGTAGCATTTTCATGGCTATCAGATCCATGAATAGCATTCTCTCCAATAGATGTCGCGTATATTTTTCTAATAGTCCCTGCTGCTGCTTCTTCTGGATTTGTAGCACCAATAAGTGCTCTAAAATCTTCTACAGCATTATCTTTCTCTAATATAGCTGCCACAATAGGGCCAGAAGACATAAAGTTTACTAGTTCTCCAAAAAATGGACGTGATGCGTGAACAGCATAAAAAGCTTGTGCATCTCTCAAACTTAATTGAGTGTATTTCATAGCAACAATCTTAAAACCTGCTGCAGTAATTTTCTCTAAAATACCACCAATGTGTCCATTTGCAACAGCATCTGGTTTAATCATGGTAAAAGTTCTGTTTTGAATCATCTTAAAAATTTTTTGCAAAAGTACTGTTTTTTTTAGGATAAAAACAACAAGCTGTTTGTGATTAATCCCTAAAAATCGATCTTTAATGAGTCTTCCACCAATCCCCCATCTGAAATCATCTCTAACAACACTCGGTTCTTATCTGTATAAAACCTAACAACTCCAAAACTTTCCTTAAATACTGCATCAGAGGCCCTAAAAAGGTTTGGCTCTCCTTTAAATTTACTATAAGCGTGAGTAAGACCACTAGAGGTGAAATCAATTAATGGATAGTTTAAACCAGGAACGTTTTTCTTAGAAATCTCAGAAATATGCCTATCCCCAGATAAAATAATTGTGTTTTTAGCCTGAGTTGTAACTAACAGCTGCTCTAACTTATCTACTTCGTGCGGGAAATTACCCCAGCATTCAAAACCGTGCTCGTTAGATAGGAATTGTATACTACTCACTATAATATGGTAGGTTGCGCTAGAGTTTTTAAGGGTATTTTCTAACCAATTCCACTGGGCTTCTCCTAATATTGTTCCCTGCCCATAAGGGTTGGGTTTATTGCGCTTTGAGCTCTCTATATCTGGGGTTAGATCAGATCTAAAATAGCGGGTGTCTAATACTATAATTTTAATGCTCTTACCTCCTACCTCAAAACTATGTGCTGCGTAAACCCCTTCTTGTTTTCTTCTGGGGCTGTCTTTTTCTACTTCCATGAAATCTAGAAATACCTGCTGACTAGCTGCTTTAAATTTAAAATGAACACCACCGTCATTCATGCCGTAATCATGGTCATCCCAAGTCCCAATTACTGGAGTGCTTTCTTTTAATTTCATATAACCACCCACCTTATTTAAATCTTCATAAAAACGAGTGAGTTTTTTCATATCGTCCGTATCAGCATACACATTGTCTCCACCCCAAATAAAAACATCTGGATGGCTGTTAAGAATGTCATCCCAAAGTAAATTAGGTAAGTCTGTCTTATTACAGGAACCAAAAGCAATGGTAAAATTGGCAGCATCTTGAGCGTGAAGCAGCCCCCCAGAAAAACGTGTTAAAAAAATAAATAAAAATAATGGAATGAGATAAATAGAATATTTCATAGGTCTAGTATTTGAAGTAAAATTAGAGAAATCCAGTCAATGACTTTCAGATTTAGTCGTATATTTACCCCAATGTTGATTCCAGATTATACCGCATTAAAAATTTTACTATCTAGTCCAAAAAGAATAGTCATTATTCCTCATAGAAATCCAGATGGAGATGCTATAGGATCTACTCTTGCCCTTTGGCACTACCTGACTCAATTAAGACATGAGGCTTGGATAATTTCACCTAATGAAGCACCTGATTTTTTACATTGGATGCCTGGTTTTGATTCTATTTTAAATTTTGAAAGAAAAAACGAAGAGGCAAAATTATTTATTGAAAGTGCAGATTTAATCTTCACATTAGATTTTAACAGCTTAAGTAGAGTGGGGCCTAGCATGCAAGGAGTTCTGGAGCAGTCATCTGCTTCTTTTGTCATGATAGACCACCACCAAGCTCCAGATAATTATGCACAACACGCCTATTCAGACACCAGCATATGTGCTACCTGCCAAATGGTCTATCATTTTATAGACGGACTAGGTGACCTTGAATTGATAAATTCAAACATGGCTAATTGCCTGTATACTGGAATTATGACCGACACTGGTTCCTTTAAATATGCAACTACTACAGCCACTACACATAGGGTGATAGCTAACCTTATAGATAAAGGTGCTCAAAACACAAGTATACACAAATCTATATATGACACAAACACTCCTAGCAGGCTACACTTACTAGGGTGTGCCCTTAAAAATATGGAAATCCTTCCAGAGTTTAAGACTGCTATTATTCATTTAAACCAAAAAGAATTAGACCAATTTGAATATAAAAAAGGGGATACTGAAGGTCTTGTAAACTATGGACTTAGTATAGAGGGCATTGTTTTCTCTACTATTTTTATTGAAAATACAGAAGAAAAAATAATCAAGATATCTTTTAGATCAGAAGGAGATTTCTCTGTAAATGAGTTTGCAAGAGCACACTTTAATGGAGGAGGTCATAACAATGCTGCTGGTGGCAGAAGTGAAGAATCCTTAGAAAATACCATCCATATATTTAAATCTTTATTAACTTCATATCAATCAAAATTAACAACCTAATTAATCAAATGAAAAAAATAGCAAGCCTGAGTATCTTATTCGCATTTTTAATGATGAGTTGCAAAAGCAGCCTTAGACCAGACTTAGGAGATGGTTTATTTGCCAATATTAAGACCAACAAAGGAGAGATTATTGTAAGATTAGAACAAGAAAAAACTCCTGTAACTGTTGCAAATTTTGTGAGTTTAGCAGAAGGAACTAACAAATTTGTAAGTGAAGAATTTAAAAATAAAAAGTTCTACAACGGACTAACATTTCACCGCGTCATGAAAAATTTCATGATTCAAGGAGGAGATTATTTAGGAAATGGAACAGGAAACCCTGGATATCGTTTTAAAGATGAATTTAATGAAACACTCTCGCATTCAAAAGCAGGTATTTTATCCATGGCAAACGGAGGCCCAAAAACTAACGGAAGCCAATTCTTTATCACTCATGCAGAAACTCCATGGTTAGATGG
>Ga0222649_1000017_pt1 | contig 84924 bp, 91 predicted proteins | sample AntAcemetagen337_FD_179865 | JGI IMG/M metagenome (GOLD analysis project Ga0222649, IMG submission 179865) | Saline water microbial communities from Ace Lake, Antarctica - #337 | ecosystem: Environmental > Aquatic > Non-marine Saline and Alkaline > Saline | place: Antarctica: Ace Lake... | reverse complement strand
TAACTGCTGGGTGTGTTTTGCCTGTTCGTGTGGTATTTGTATCGGTAAGAACAATAGAAGAGTCTATTGCATCTACATATCTGTGTTTAAGATATTGTGTCATAGTTGAAAAGTATCCTCTGTTATATCTGCTTCTCTTTGTTCGTACTGCTTATTTATATCTTCTACAGTAGGCGAACCTTTTATTGTCATCCATGTAACAATAGCAAATCTTTCACCTTTGGTAACTGGTTCAACTCCATGTATGTAGTTATGTGTGGCAGGGAATGCAACTAACATACCTTTTTTAGGTCTTATATTTATATGCAACTCTGGGAATATTAGATTTCCTCCCTCATAATCATCATTTAGATATAACAAAACTGCAAGATCACGGTCTATATTTTTGCGCCATTCTTTTGTGCCGTCTTTATTCATCCATATTGCTTCTGCATCTACGTGTGGGTGATAATGACCTCCGATACCATAACAAAGCAATTGTGGTGCTTCGGCATCTTTTACTTCAAAATTGTAGTAAGGATTTATTACCTCTGATACTGTTTTTTGTAATAATGAAAATATTTGTGGTAAAATTGGTTCAAGAGCAATATTTTGTGTGTCTCTGACAGTTTTGTCGAGTTGCCATTCTGTTTTACCTGTATCATTTGTTTTTTGTGCATCAAACACGCCAAGGTCATTTCTTTTGGATTTTTTTATCAATTGGTTAATTGCTTCGAGTCCTTGCTCGTTTATGGTATTTGGTTGAATTAATATGTTTTGTAATAAATTTGTCATGTTATATACTCCGTAAATTATATTGAACTTGTTGCCGCTAAACTACTTCTTACATTACTTAATGCGGTCGGTGAAACGCTAACTGTTTGCGCAAAAAAATCTAATCGATCAATAGCTGATACGCTTGTGGTCGTAAATCCACCACCAAACCAACCAAATCCACCACCTGAAGTTGCCGATAAACGCTCTCTTGTAGTACTCAATTTTGCTGGTGAAATGCTAACGGTTTGTGCAGAGAAATTTAATCTATCAATTGTTGATGTAGTAGATCCACCACCAAACCAACCAAATCCGCCACCTGATGTTGCCGCCAAATACTGTCTTTGTGTACTCAAAGTTGCTGGTGAAACACTAACTGTTTGTGCAGAGAAATCTAATCGATCAATTGTCGATACGACTGTGGCTGTTCGAAATCCACCACCAAACCAACCAAATCCACCACCTGAAGTTGCCGATAAACGCTGTTTTGGGACACTCAATGTTGCTGGTGAAACGCTAACAGTTTGTGCAGTGAAATCTAATCGATCAATTGTTGATACGACTACGTTTGCGTTTGAAATAAAACCACCGCCAAACCAACCATATCCTCCACCTGATGTTGCTGCTAAATCCTGTCTTGTAGTACTCAATGTTGCTGGTGAAACGCTAACAGTTTGTGCAGTGAAATCTAATCGATCAATTGTTGATACGACTACGTTTGCGTTTGAAATAAAACCACCGCCAAACCAACCATATCCTCCACCTGATGTTGCTGCTAAATCCTGTCTTGTAGTACTCAATTTTGCTGGTGAAACGCTAACGGTTTGTGCAGTGAAATCTAATCTATCAATTGTTGATGTAGTTGGAAATCCACCACCGAACCAACCATAATTGTTAGTGATATATTCATCAATTTGATTAATTGCTGTTGGCCAAACTCCATTGAGTTGGCGTTCACGAACCTCCCAAATCCAGAAACTGCCTTTTGTATTTGTATAATCTGTCATGCGCTTTCCAAAAGAATTATTAAGTATATCTATTTATACGAAAATGTTGTATGTTTTTATGTCGAACCTGTTGCTGCTAAATTATTTCTTGAAGTACTCAATTTTGCTGGCGAAACGCTAACGGTTTGTGCAGTAAAATCTAATCGATCAATAGTTGATGTGAGTGGAAACCCCCCACCGAACCAACCAAATCCACCACCTGATGTTGCTGCTAAATTATTTCTTGAAGTACTCAATTTTGCTGGTGAACCGCTAACTGTTTGTGCAGTGAAATCTAATCGATCAATTGTTGATGTAAGTGGATTTCCACCACCGAACCAACCAAATCCACCACCTGATGTTGCTGCTAAACTATTTTTCGCAAAACTCAATGTTGCTGGTGAAACGCTAACTGTTTGTGCAGTGAAATCTAATCGATCAATTGTTGATACGACTACGTTTGCGTTTGAAATAAAACCACCGCCAAACCAACCAAATCCACCACCTGATGTTGCTGCTAAACTATTTTTCGCAAAACTCAATGTTGCTGGTGAAACGCTAACTGTTTGTGCAGTGAAATCTAATCGATCAATTGTTGAAAAGCTTATATTCGGTGTAAATCCACCACCAAACCAACCAAATCCACCACCTGATGTTGCTGCTAAATAATTTCTTGCAACACTCAATTTTGCTGGAATACTGCTAACTGTTTGTGCAGTGAAATTTAATCGATCAATTACTGATGTGGTCGGAGTTCCACCACCGAACCAACCAAATCCGCCACCTACCGTTGCCGCCAAACTCTGTCTTTCTGCACTCAACTGTGCTGGTGAAATGCTAACGGTTTGTGCAGTGAAATCTAATCTATCAATTGTTGATGTATTAGATCCACCACCAAACCAACCAAGGTTATTGGAGATGTAATTGGAGTTTGGGTCTGTTGGCCATTCATCTCTTCTTTGTCTGCTATATACTTGACTTAACGTCAGTGCATCTTTATTTTTTGACATCTTCGTTGAACCAATTTTCTAATTGCGGTGATTGTACTGGTGTATTATCAGAATAAATTTCGATAGTTTTTTCTATGCTTTTACTCATTTCGGTCATAAATTCATTAGGATTTGAAATTGCTTTATCAAAACTTTTATTTGGATCAAACCCGACTGTGTTCTTGTTAGGATCAATAATTCCCTGTGCCATTACATTTCTGTAAGAATTAAATATGTTAGGTGTTACGCCTGTTTGTCTACTTAACATTTCATCAAATATTTTGGTTTGGAAGGTTCTTTCCCAATTTTCAGCGGATTCGTTATTGAACTGCTCACGTGTTATTGCGCCGCCATTCTTCACAACAAGGGTTTCTAATATCTTGTCGTATGTTTCCAATTGGAAACAAGCATCTCTAAGTGCGTTTTCCGATTCGGACATATAAATTTCATGCTTTTTTGTATCGAGATCATACCATACCCAACTTCTATTTCCGCTATCGTCTTCCCATCTAACTGCTTGATCTTTAGGGCTGTCTTTCCAACGCATTTCAAACTCGCGTTGTTTTTCAGTCATTTCAACACTTTTATTAAATAAATTCATTGCTGCCGCTTTACGATTTCTTAGTATATTTTCATATGCATGTGAAAGCGTATGGTAATTCATTGCAATAAACTTTTCAATTTGAAAATTGCTAGTTGTTTGTGAGAATTCTTTATCTTCTTTTGACCATTTCAAAACAAAGTCTTTGGTCTTATTGACATAATCACCAGCAACAGCATCTTCAAATAAAACGGGTTGTATCTGCGTATTCATTTTTATCTCCTTTAGGTAATCATACCATTCTATTCTAATTTGATCCCAATCATAATAATTTGTTGCGAAATTGCTTATTTTATCATAATAAGGATTGTTTGTGTCAAACTTATCCAAAAGCTCTATTGCAGTATGTGCAAAGTCGTCTATCGTTATTGAATCAAGTTTCCAACCTTTCGAAGTATTTATACCATTTATTTTTATTAATTTTCCAAATCCATTAGCAGTTTCGGATAATGCACCAATATCTGATAGTATCGGAACGCATCCTGATCTCATAGCTTCAATTAATGAAACGCAAGATGTTTCTTCCCAATTGTTAGGATATAAAAAAATTGCAGCATCTTCCAAATGTGTTGCAAGTTCTTTATGAGAAACTGGAAAGAAGTGTTGTGCATTAGGTAATGAATTTATTGTTTTGTATAACTGTTTGTACTCTTCTGTGTCTTCTTGATTGTATAATTTCATAGAAGAAAAAACTTTTAATTTTGCATCAGGATGTTTTGCTATTATCTTTTTCCATATAGCAGGTATATACTCTAATCCTCTAAATGGTGTACTGGTATATATAAATGTTTTAGACTTAGGTGTTTTATTATATTTGAAATTTTCAGAACCGCCATTACGAATAGTCTTTATTTTTTCTTTTGGTATATTAAGATATTTTACGAACATCTGTTTTTGCCAATCGGACACACAGACAATATTTTTTATATTATGAAGATTTTTATTTTGGTATATTGGTTGGTCATATGAATAATGCGCCCATAATATATCAGGGTTGTATGACGGATCATAGTGTATGTTCAAATTGGTTTTCAAATCTAAATACTTAAAAGATGACTGTGTGGCACCTAAAATCATGTCGAACCTGTTGCTGCTAAATTATATTTTGCTGCACTCAATTGTGCTGGTGAAACGCTAACGGTTTGCGCAGAAAAATCCAATCGATCAATTGTTGATGTAATTGGATTTCCACCGCCAAACCAACCATATCCACCACCTTCGGTTGCCGCTAAACGACTTCTTGCTGCACTTAATTGTGCTGGTGAAACGCTAACGGTTTGTGCAGAAAAATCTAATCGATCAATAGTTGATACGCTTGCGGACGTAAATCCACCGCCAAACCAACCATATCCACCACCTTCGGTTGCCGCTAAACGACTTCTTGCTGCACTTAATTGTGCTGGTGAAACGCTAACGGTTTGTGCAGAAAAATCTAATCGATCAATTGTTGAACCGCCTGGAGCTCCACCACCAAACCAACCATATCCACCACCTGATGTTGCTGCCAAATAACCTCTTGACGAACTCAACTGTGCTGGTGAAACGCTAACTGTTTGTGCAGCAAAATTTAATCGATCAATAGTTGATGTGGCTGGAATTCCACCGCCAAACCAACCATATCCACCACCTTCGGTTGCCGCTAAACCAAATTTTGCAACACTTAATTGTGCTGGTGAAACGCTAACGGTTTGTGCAGTGAAATCTAATCGATCAATTGTTGATGTGGCTGGATTTGGAGATCCACCACCAAACCAACCATAATTATTGGTGATGTAATCGGTGTTTGCTTCTGTTGGCCATTCATCTCTTCTTTGTCTGCTATATACTTGACTTAACGTCAGTGCATCTTTATTTTTTGACATCTTCGTTGAACCAATTTTCTAATTGTGGTGATTGTACTGGTGTATTATCAGAATAAATTTCGATAGTTTTTTCTATGCCTTTACTCATTTCGGTCATAAATTCATTAGGATTTGAAATTGCTTTATCAAAGCTTTTATTTGGATCAAACCCGACTGTGTTCTTGTTAGGATCAATAATTCCCTGTGCCATTACATTTCTGTAAGAATTAAATATGTTAGGTGTTACGCCTGTTTGTCTACTTAACATTTCATCAAATATTTTGGTTTGGAAGGTTCTTTCCCAATTTTCAGCGGATTCGTTATTGAACTGCTCACGTGTTATTGCGCCGCCATTCTTCACAACAAGGGTTTCTAATATCTTGTCGTATGTTTCCAATTGGAAACAAGCATCTCTAAGTGCGTTTTCCGATTCGGACATATAAATTTCATGCTTTTTTGTATCGAGATCATACCATACCCAACTTCTATTTCCGCTATCGTCTTCCCATCTAACTGCTTGATCTTTAGGGCTGTCTTTCCAACGCATTTCAAACTCGCGTTGTTTTTCAGTCATTTCAACACTTTTATTAAATAAATTCATTGCTGCCGCTTTACGATTTCTTAGTATATTTTCATATGCATGTGAAAGCGTATGGTAATTCATTGCAATAAACTTTTCAATTTGAAAATTGCTAGTTGTTTGTGAGAATTCTTTATCTTCTTTTGACCATTTCAAAACAAAGTCTTTGGTCTTATTGACATAATCACCAGCAACAGCATCTTCAAATAAAACGGGTTGTATCTGCGTATTCATTTTTATCTCCTTTAGGTAATCATACCATTCTATTCTAATTTGATCCCAATCATAATAATTTGTTGCGAAATTGCTTATTTTATCATAATAAGGATTGTTTGTGTCAAACTTATCCAAAAGCTCTATTGCAGTATGTGCAAAGTCGTCTATCGTTATTGAATCAAGTTTCCAACCTTTCGAAGTATTTATACCATTTATTTTTATTAATTTTCCAAATCCATTAGCAGTTTCGGATAATGCACCAATATCTGATAGTATCGGAACGCATCCTGATCTCATAGCTTCAATTAATGAAACGCAAGATGTTTCTTCCCAATTGTTAGGATATAAAAAAATTGCAGCATCTTCTAAATGTGTTGAAAGTTCTTTATGAGAAACTGGAAAAAAGTGTTGTGCATTAGGTAATGAATTTATTGTTTTGTATAACTGTTTGTATTCTTCTGTGTCTTCTTGATTGTATAATTTCATCGAAGAAAAAACTTTTAATTTTGCATCAGGATGTTTTGCTATTATCTTTTTCCATATAGCAGGTATATATTCTAATCCTCTAAATGGTGTACTGGTATATATAAATGTTTTAGACTTAGGTGTTTTATTATATTTAAAATTGTCAGAACCGCCATTACGAATAGTCTTTATTTTTTCTTTTGGTATATTAAGATATTTTACGAACATCTGTTTTTGCCAATCAGACACACAGACAATATTTTTTATATTATGAAGATTTTTATTTTGGTATATTGGTTGGTCATATGAATAATGCGCCCATAATATATCAGGGTTGTATAACGGATCATAGTGTATGTTAAAATTGGTTTTCAAATCTAAATATTTAAAAGATGACTGTGTGGCACCCAAAATCATGTCGAACCTGTTGCTGCTAAATTATTTCTTGTTGTACTTAATTGTGCTGGTGAAACGCTAACTGTTTGTGCAGTAAAATCTAAACGATCAATAGTTGATGTAGTTGGATTTCCACCACCAAACCAACCATATCCACCACCTGATGTTGCCGCTAAATAATTTCTTACAGTACTTAATTTTGCTGGTGAAACGCTAACAGTTTGTGCAGTGAAATCTAATCGATCAATTGTTGATATGAGTGGTAATCCACCACCAAACCAACCATATCCACCACCTGATGTTGCCGCTAAACCAAATTTTACAACACTTAATTGTGCTGGTGAAACGCTAACTGTTTGTGCAGTGAAATCTAATCTTTCAATAGTTGATGTAGTTGGAGTTCCACCACCAAACCAACCATATCCACCACCTGATGTTGCTACTAAACGACTTCTTGCTGCACTTAATTGTGCTGGTGAAACGCTAACGGTTTGTGCAGTGAAATCTAATCTATCAATTGTTGAACCGCTTGGAGTTCCACCACCAAACCAACCATATCCACCACCTGATGTTGCCGCTAAACCAAATTTTACAACACTTAATTGTGCTGGTGAAACGCTAACTGTTTGTGCAGTGAAATCTAATCTTTCAATAGTTGATGTAGTTGGAGTTCCACCACCAAACCAACCATATCCACCACCTGATGTTGCTGCTAAAAGCTGTCTTGCAACACTTAATTGTGCTGGTGAATTACTAACGGTTTGTGCAGTGAAATCTAATCGATCAATTGTTGAAAACGTAAAAGGGCCTCGAGATCCACCACCAAACCAACCGTAATTGTTAGTGATATAATCAGTGTTTGGGTCTGTTGGCCAAATCCCACTATGTCTTGCATGATATTGCTCTTGAATATCCCAAAATCCTTTAGTAGACATTATTGTGTACCTTTCTCAAATACATAGTATCCGGTGTGGGCCAAATTAATAGACTCGCACAACCAAGACTTATACCCGCAATCTCTTGCTCTTGAAAAGAATGAATGATCTTCTGGTAAATACTTTCCATCAATTTTTCTTTCAACAAAGAAATGATAGCTATTTTCTATTTCTTTATCTGATAGCGGTTTTGTCGAACTGTTTCTATTAGGCTCATATTTCAAATCACTAAAATCTTTTGCTATAGACATGAATACTTCTCTTGATATTAATGAAAACCCCAAACCAATTCCGCCTATTTCTGCAATATTTTCACGTATTTGATTTATAGGTTCAATTAAATTGTAGTTATATTGTAGTGGCAGGCTTTTCATAGGATAGGCTCCAGAAACCATTTTTAGGTCTCTGTTATCCCAAAGTTGGAAAAAATCTTCAGGTACAAACCCAACATCTGCATCCAAGAAGAACAAGTATTCATATTCGGTATTATTCAAAAAAAAGTTTACAATTCTACTTCTGCCTCTTGATATTAGACTTTCGTTAGATAGAGTTAACATACCATGATCTATATCATTTTTATATAATTCTTTGCCTAGTTTAAATAAGCCAGTTGTAGTTTTTTCACCTACATTACCGCCATAGCATGGCATAGCAATCAAAACGCTCATATTTTATATACCTTTATTTGTAAATTCCTGAAATTAATATAGAAGCTGTATTAGAAACAGATTTTGCAAATAGTTTTTGCCCTTCTAATATAAATTTTGGTTGTTCATTTAATTCTATCAATGAGTTTGATGGTAACACCAGTGATTTTACGATGTAGCTAATTGGTGTTCCACTTGCATCTGCTATATAAACATCTATATCTGGAGAAATTTTATCTAATATGCTTGTTACTTGAATACTCTCTATTATAGCATCACCTTGGCTTGCTGTAAATATCTCAATTGGGCTACTTGTATTTAGGTTTGTTCCTGTGCCAAAGTAATTCAAACTTTCATCATTTTGATATGTTATGTATGCGCTAACAGCAGAGTTTGCAGAAGCAGAAAGACGAATTTGATCAGAAGGCGATAGTATTTTTGGTTTCTTAATTAACTCAATAGAAGAACCACTGTTAAGTGGTATTTGTTCTGCTATATTAATAGTATTACTTGTGCTATTTAAAAGAACTTCCGCAGAAAATGTAGCATCATTCCCTGATATATTAGTCAAAAGTATTGACCTTACTAAATATTTGCCCGCACTTGAAGGAAGTGTAAGTGCAGAAGCCATAGTTGTAGTGCAATTGTAACTCGCACTTGCACCTATTTCAATATTAAAGAGTCCAAACCCTCGTTTACCGATGTATGTAGAAGAAAGAAAATTACTTAAATTTATTGGCATTTGTGAATTCCTTGTTTTATGTATTTATAAGTTTTGATGACTCAATATAAAATTATATTATTCCAAATCGCCAAATAGATACCAAGTATTTGAGGCAACTTTGGTAGCATTGCATGTTGAATAGCGTACAGCCGTTTTATTTGTTAGACCACTTCGTATCCTAACAACAACATTGCCTTCATTTGCAATAGTAACTTGCCCTGCACCATCTTGTGTTATATATACGACTGTGCCGATAGGAAAATTTAAAGTAGAATCGTTTGGTATTGTAATGGTTGACACCGATGAAGAAGTAACAAAAATCATATTATTCGCATCAGAAGCTAAGAATGTCCGACTAGTTGCTGTTGGGTTTATAGAAACTATTGGCAATCCATCCACACCATCAGCACCTTGTGGTCCTGCATTTGTATATACCTGCCATGTTGCCCCGTCATATACGAAATCAACTCTAGTTTGGCTAATGTCCAAAACAAAATCTTCCAATTGGCCTTCAATGGTAGAACCATTTCTCGCTACAACTAAATTGCTAGATTCACTTGCACCCCAATTAGCACCATCCGCGATAACCACTATCGCGCCAATAACTGGCGTAGTAGGTAAAGTAACAGTAAAAGACCCTCCAGAAGTGTTTGCTATAACACCATCAAGATTCGAAGCAGTATAATTAGATGTTTGGGTAGACCAAGATAGAAAGCCATTTATGCCATCTATACCTTCGATACCTTGAATACCTTGCGAACCAGTAACTCCTTGTATACTTGTTCCTTGGATGCCTTGCGCACCTTGTGGACCTACGTTGGCATAAATTTGCCATGTTACTCCATCATATATAAAATCAACTCTAGTTTGGCTAATATCAAGTATGAAATCTTCTAATTGTCCTTCAATAGTGGAGCCGTTTCTTGCTACAATCAAATTACTTGATTCACTCGCACCCCAATTAGCACCATCTGCAAAAACAACTATATTTCCAGCTGAAGGCGTGGCAGGTAAAGTAACAGTAAATGTACCATTTGATGTATTTGCTATAACACCATCAAGATTTGAAGCAGTATAATTTGAAGTCTCATTTGACCAACGTAAAAATCCTTGGATACCATCGGCACCTTCAATGCCTTGTGTACCTTGCGAACCAGTAGTTCCTTGTATGCTTGTTCCTTGCAATCCTTGTGCACCTTGTGGACCTACGTTAGCATAAATTTGCCATGTTGCTCCATCATATACAAAATCAACTCTAGTTTGGCTAATGTCCAAAACAAAATCTTCCAATTGACCTTCAATGGTAGAACCATTTCTCGCTACAATTAGATTACTGGATTCACTCGCACCCCAATTAGCACCATCTGCAAAAACAACTATATTACCAGCTGAAGGTGTAGCAGGCAAAGTAACAGTAAATGTTCCGCCAGAAGTGTTTGCTATGATACCATCAAGATTTGAAGCAGTATAATTAGATGTTTGGATAGACCAACGTAAAAATCCATTTATACCATCTATACCCTCGATACCTTGAATACCTTGGGCACCAGTAATTCCTTCTATGCCTTGCAATCCTTGTGGCCCTTGTGGACCTACGTTAGCATAAACCTGCCATGTTTCGCCGTCATATATAAAATCAACTCTGGTTTGGCTAATGTCCAAAACAAAGTCGTCTAGTTGGCCTTCAATAGTAGAACCATTTCTTGCAACGGTAAGACTAAAAAGACCCCAATTCGCACCATCAGCAATTACAACAATATCCCCAGCTAACGGGCTATCTGGTAAAGTAACAGTAAATGAACCACCAGAGGTATTTGATATGACACCTTCATTTCTAGATGCCGTATAATTAGATGTTTGGGTAGACCAATTCAAAACTCCCTTAGAACCAGTAATACCTTGTATACCTTGTAACCCTTGCGCACCTTGAGTACCATCAAATCCTTGTATGCCTTGTGTACCTTCACCAGTATCACCAGTAATGCCTTGTATGCCTTGAATTCCTTGGATTCCTTCAAATCCTTGTATACCTTGCGTACCTTGTGTACCTGCACCAGTGATACCTTGTATGCCTTGTGGTCCTGTTTGACCTTGTATGCCTTGTGCGCCCTGTGTACCCGCACCAGTGATGCCTTGTATACCTTGTGGTCCTGTTTGCCCTTGGATACCTTGTGCGCCCTGTGTGCCCAGCCCAGTGATGCCTTGGACCCCCTGTCTGCCTTGTATACCTTGTATACCAGTCGTACCTTGTGAACCTATTTGGCCTTGTATGCCTTGTATCCCCTGCGCGCCTTGTACGCCAACTGTCCCTTGGATGCCTTGCGCACCAATCGATCCTTGAATACCTTGTTGGCCAGTTTCTCCTTGGATACCAGTATTACCTTGTGCACCAATTGAACCTTGAATACCTTGTTGGCCATTTTCACCTTGGATACCTGTATTACCTTGTATACCTTGTGAACCTGTAATACCTTGGATACCTTGAGGCCCGATTGTACCTTGTATACCTTGTTGGCCAGTATTACCTTGTGCGCCTTGTGGGCCGCTGGTCCCGTCAGTGCCATCAGTAGCAGAAGAACCTTGGATACCCTGTGTTCCTTGAATACCCTGAATACCTTGTGCGCCTAGATTTCCTTGTATGCCTTGGGGGCCTGTTTGACCTTGTATACCTTGTATACCTTGCTGACCGATATTGCCTTGGATACCTTGCTGACCGATATTACCTTGAATACCTTGTGGCCCAACTGCGCCTTGAATACCTTGGATACCTTGGATACCTTGAAGGCTAAATTCATTTGTCCAAAGTCTATTGCCTTCAATGTCAGATGTAAGTATATAATTATCTGCAACTGGGACGCCGAGATCTGGTTCTGCTTCGGAAAGCTTTAGAAATTTATACCGTTCGTCTGACACCTCAGTAGGTGGTATTTTTTTAACCCTATCTGATAATAACTTTGACATTTGTTATTCGACTCCAACGTGTTCATTTGAAAGTTTTTCTTCCGCCGCAGTCCATATATCAAATACACCAGAAACTTCCGCCCTGATTTGAACTCTATCGCCAAATGTTGAAAATGGATCACGCTTGAATAAACTGCGACCTTGTATTGGTATGTATGCAGTATCACCAGATGGAACTTCGACTCTTCCAAAGCCTATGGTTATATTATCTTCTGTTAACAATTGCACTTCTACCCACCTCGTAACGCTGTCTTTATTTTTTGCTGCTATTGGTGTTAGAAAAAATATTTCACCTGGTCTAATTGATCTTGTAGAGTCTAATGGGTCTCTAAAAACAAATTTATTTGAAGTGTCAGGCAAAGAAAAATCTGGTGCTTCTGATATGGTAGTATACGTTGCACTTACATCAACTAAACTGATTCTGGTTGCGCGTCCTGTTGAAGGTGTACGACATGTAATTCTAGGCATTATTAAAAACTCCTTGCAATTGCTGCTCTTGTGGCAATTCTATTAACCGCTGTATCAAATGGGGGGCCTGAAAGTTCGCCCGTATCGGCATCAATTTTCATTCCGCCAATGAATAGCGCAGAACCTTGATCATCTTGTCCACTTGCTATGACTACGCCACTATTAATTTCGAGAATACTTTCTTCAATTGAAGTTAAATTTATCGCTGGTGGTATTTTAGTTAGTGCAACACCTGTCATGATGCCAGTCCATGTGTGCCCAACTGCCGTAATAACTGATGGGGATAGTATTTTAGTTGGATTGAAAACTGTTCGTGTAAGGGCATCTACCAAAGAATCTACTATGACATCTGAATCATTATTTGGATTTGGCAGTCCTTTAATTTGATCTCTCATATATTCCCAAGCAAATACGAATGCTCCTAATAATGTTTTATTTTCAATATTTATATGACGCAACACATCATTGGCTATTATGTTGGTATTTGCATTAATATTAATAAAAGATGATGTGTATTCTGCATCTACCCAATCTGTTAGTGGTAATATCTTTAAAGGAGGTGTGCCATCGGAATTTATGGTATTGCTAATATTATCAATTCTTGCTTGTGCAAACAAAGCAGCTGATATACTTCCAGCCACCCCAGAAATATCTTGATTTGTTGATGTGTATACAGGGCTAACTGTAACAGCTTGTAGTATGTCACCAAGTATAACTCGAAGTCTTGCATATGCAGCTAGTGTTGCTGCTTTTTCATTAGCCCCATATTGACTTGTTGCACCTACAAAATATGCCATTGCTGCATTGTATGTTTCTAAATTTCCACCATACGTCAAGTCATAACGAAGAGCATCTATAATGAATCCCACGTCTTTTCTACATGCGATTGCATCATAAGTAAAACTTCCTGAAAATGGTGTTATGTTATTTGCCACTTGGAATGCAATCCAAGATTCTATTTCATCTTGAATGAATATCTTATTCGAAACCAATAATCTTCTTGCTTCAAAAAAACCACCATCGTAGTTTGTTGGGTCTGACAACACATATGCATCTGCGGCACCAGTGCCATTTGTAATAATGTCAATAACTTCATCAAATAGGGCATTTGATCTGGTTAATGAATTACCGACTAAATAGCTACCTAATGTTAGTTTTTGCCTTGTTAGTGCTTCTAAAGTTATTGCTTTTTGCTCAGAAAGCACTTTGCTTGCTGTTGCGCGGTAATAAGAAAGTGCTGCATTTATACTTCTGTAGTTGCTATCAAACATCACATCGTAAGCAATTGCATGGTTTATTAATAGTGTATCTCTATAACACTTATCAAAACTATACCCAGTTTCGATTCTACTTAAATACTCTAAAACATCAGTTGATATTTCTGTTATGTTTATGATTAATTGGTTGTGGGCAGTTGTAAATTCATCAGCAGGCCAAGTGAGGTCTGGTATAATTTTAGCAAAAGAAACCCCATCGTTATCAATTGCATCATATATATCTTGTATCCGAGCCTGTGCAAATGTTGCCGCTGATACACTACCAGAAGTCCCTGATATTTCTTGTGTATTGGCATTTCCAGATGATTTAGATACTAAAATTAATTGTGTAACATCCCCAACAATAGATTTTAATCTCGTATATGTGGCAAGTGTTGCCGCTTTTTCGCCCGAGCCATACTGCGCTTGTGTACCTACAAAATATGCCATTGCTGCATTATATGTTTCTAAGTTTCCGCCATACGTCAAGTCATATCTTAATGCATCTAATATGAAACCTACATCGCGTCTACATGCGGCGGCGTCATACACAAACCCAGAAGTAAATGGTGAAATATTCCCAGAAACTTGAACCGCAATCCATGCATCTATTTCATCTTGGATGAATGTTTTATTCGAAACCAACAATCTTCTTGCTTGGAAAAAACCATCATCGTAGTTTGTAGGGTCTGTTAATATATATGCATCTGCGGCACCAGTGCCATTTGTAATAATGTCAATAACCTCATCAAATAGGGCATTTGATCTTGACAATGTTGTTCCTGATAGATATTCTGCTACCACTTCTTTTTGATAATTTAGTGCTGCTAATGTTCCAAATAATTGCGAAGTTAGAACGTTGCTTGCCGTTGCTCTGTAGTACGAAAGTGCTGCATTTATACTTCTGTAATTGCTGTCAAACAAAATGTCATATGCAATTGCTTCTGTTATCAATCCAGTATCTCTAAAACATTTGTCATAATTATATGGGATAGAAGTAAATGCGCGGTTTCCAGTAACGTCAAATAATCCTTTTGAAAAGTCCAGCATTGGTTTTTCGTTTGAAGTTGATAATACCCAATACATTGCCTGTAAAAATAGACCAGCATCCCGACGTGTTAATGTCGTATAACTTTGTGGCCAATTTTCGGTATATCCTTGCGAATCTAATTCTACAATAAGATTATCAATAATTGTGTCTGTGTTTGTGTAAATTTCATCACTCACAATTGCTTGTATTGTTAAAGGAAAATCAACTTCATAAGGGGTAATTACTTGTTTTGAGCCTTGCGATACTAATGTAAAATCACCAAATTGTGTTGAACAAGACGAAAGAATAATCTGACCGCCATCTATTGCTAAAAAGTGCTTGTGACACCAAATGCTAATAGCGTTTACCGCGTTGATCAATGCCCCGTTCTTTGCGCAATATCCAATACCATTATGCGTTACTGGTGTAGCACCCCATGTCATAATATTAGGAAATACGCTATCGGGGTCTAAAACTGCACCATCAGCCAACACAACTCCAGCACCACGGCCTACAAGTGGATTTCCGTTTAATCTATCTAATGGTGGCGCAATGGTTGTCCAATATGGTGGCGTTCTTACAGCCACTTTGTGGACATATGGGACTCGAGTTATAAGTGCGCCTGGCCTAAAGCAAACAGCGAACCCTTCTGTTGGATTATCCAAACTATCAACTCTAAATCCTTCAAATATAAATCCTTCAAGAAAACAACCAGAACCCAATCTAAACACGTTTCTTTCTTCAAACCCAGCTACGGGTTTTATGAATACTGTTCTATGGGATGATTGAATAACAGTGTTATCTGATACGTCTATATGACCTTTTGTATAATATACCCCAGGCCCAACTTGAATTAGCGTCAGTGTATTTCTTATCGCCGCTGCTTTGACTGCGATCTCTATACTTGCAAAAGCATTACTCCAAGAATTACCAGAATTTTTGTCATTGCCAGCTTTTTGTACATATAATACGTTCTCTACAGGAATATGTGATGTAAATTCTATTACTTCATCAACTGATACGATTTCTTGAAGATCGTCGTCAAAATATTCTTGCTGTCTTTTAAAATATAACGTACCGTCATAGGTGTTGATGGCAATTTCACCTAGTTCTAATTGATCCACACTTGGGATCTTATTAGGAACATCACTCCGTTTAAGTTTTATATTAGTAGACATTTGCCCTCGATTTTATTGTGGATTTATATCCATTTAACTTATTTATGAAAGTTTGTTCAGTAAGAACCGCCGTCAATATATGTTATTGTTACATCACCCGCAATTACTTCAAAATTTTCTGTGCTGAATTTAGCGACCCCCAGATTAGAATTTGTCGCAATATTAGCCGCAATCTCAAGAGTATTTATATTATCATTATAATTAATAGATATTGCATTTCCTTCTACGACAAAACCAGCAACAATATCTTGTATGCTTTCAGGTCTTATTGAAACAGCCCCCGATGAAACTATAAAATCAGGAGGACTAAAACTTGCAATGCCTTTATTAACATAGGTGGCATCATCGCCGGATATTGTTATTGTGTTGTCAGAAACTTCGGTAGTAATTCCTTCACCAGAAGCAAATGTTATTATCTCGCCAAGTGAAACAATGTCAGTATTTCCGACATCTGCCGCAAATCTTATTGAAGGGTTAAGAAGTTTTTCGTTTGTTATTCCCGAATCTTTGACTCTTAAAATATCATCGAATATTTCAATTGTGCTGTCATCAACATTAACATTAAATTGCGTACCATAAAGCGACAATCCCTCGCCTGCCGTAAAAGTACCAACACCAGAAAACTGTAGCCAATATATTGGGTCAATTCCAACAGAAAAATTGCCAGCATCATCAACAGTGGCAACCCATCCTGTAGAACCATATATATCACCATGAACCACAAATACATAAGCACCAATTATTTCACTTGGTGTGTCGCAAGAACCACATCTTGTTAATATCCAATCTGTGCTTATGTCGCCTATTTGCGAAACATAATAACGTCCATTCTCTTCACCATTTGTTTGCGACTTTACTAAAATGCCATCGAACAGTGACCAATCGGACCAACCATCTACGTCTAAAATTTCTATTGGAGGAATTGTTATAGTTGAACCAATTCCTTGTATTCCGTTGTCATATGTACCACCAAGATCATATCTTGATGCCGCTTCCGCAGCATGTTTTACATTTAACCCTTCTGCTACCGCATCTACATAGGATTTAGTCGCGGCATCTTGTGGGTCTATTGGATTTGATACATTTTTTATTATTGAGCCATTTACACTAACATATCCTTGATTGTTAGGAGAAAGAGTAATATTGCCATTTGTATCTGTTGATGATATGGTATTGTTGTTTATTCTTATGTTGCCAATATCAATTTGCGTGATACCTTCAAGTACAGATACGCTCGAACCTAGATTTAATGTTGTTGTACCAATCGTGATTTCTTTGGCGCTGACATTACCCTCTACAACTATAAAATTATCTGTTTCAAAACTTGAAACACCTTTAGAAGATGTTGTTGCGTCATTTGCGCTTATTACAAGCTCGCTTGTGTTGTCATCATACGTTGCGGTTATGCCTTGACTGATATTGCCAATTAATAACCCACCAACAATATCTTCTACATCTTCGACAAATTGTGTTATTTGTGTTGATACAATTTGAATTGGTATATCTGTGGCAGATGTCAATCTACCTTGCTTATCTACAACAAAAGAACCAACCGAATTTTCCGTTCCATACGAACCTATATTGACAATTGTATCATCAAGATCAATATTTACTGTATTATTAGTTACTGTAGTGGTTATTCCTGTGTCACCAGTAAAAGTCAATACATCAGTAAGCAAAGATATGACATCTGCGCCTATGTCGCCTGCTATAGATAAATCGGTCGCAATAGATATTTCACTTGCGGCAGTCAGTCTACCTTGTTGGTCTACAGTAAAGGAAGGTATTTTTGTTCCAGAGCCGTAAATTCCAGCATTTACATCAGTGTCGTCAAGATCAATAGATATAGTTTTATTTTGTACTGTTACTGTAATACCTGTATCGCCTAATACAGATAGTATATCAGTTTTAAGAAATATTTCATCGCTTCCGATGTCACCTTGTAATGACAAGTTTTCATTACCAAGTATTGTGTCCACATATAATTTAGTTGTGGCATCTGAATTTTCCGTAGGCTCGGCTAAATCAATTAATTTCGAACCATTAAAACTAATCATGCCAGTTGACGATGATATAGACGAGCCATCAAATGTCAATTGATCTACAATTAATTCATTAATACTTTTATTTGCGTCTACTAAAATAGCACTATTGGCAGTAAGTATACCTACAGTATGATCGAGCTTGTCGGTAAAATATTTCCCACCAATGACTTCTATATTAGGGGCTTGATTTGGTGTAGTTTCCGTTCCGGTTCCAATGTATAGTCTATCACCACCATTAGATTCGTTACCTTGCAAATAAGAATAGAAAAGTTCACCAGAAGCGAGAGTTATCGGTTCTCCTTCAATGCCAGTTCTTTTTATTTTTATTGTCTGTTTTTCTAATGTCGTGGAGGCTTTAAATTTTTCATCTGTTGCATCATAAATCAGTAAAGACCCATCAACCCTATCAGTAACATCTACGTCCACCAAATCCCTTAGAAAATTAGGAAGTGGCACTTGATTTATTATTACTCTTGGTGCTGGTTGTAATTTTACCCTAATATTGTCTGCCATATTAAGTATTCTCTCTGGTAATAGAAGGCAATACTATAACTAAGCCTTCCAATATTTTTTCTCTGGAAGTTAAATTTCTTGACATCATAATATCATATTCATATTTTCCTGGTTCAAGATCGATAGTATCTTCTGCCGCGATATACAACTCAACGTCGTTTGTTGGTCCATTTGGAACTATAGTAACCCTAATATTAAATGCGAGTGCAGAAGAATATACTTTTCTAACACTACCAAAGAATGTAATGTCAGAAACATTAAGTTCTATATCATTAGAAAATAACTGTATAAAAGCATAAAAATCTGTGCCCTGATCCACATACAAATTTGATCTCGTAGTTGGCATGAAAACAACTCCCTTTTTCCTTGTATTTATACGAAAATAGTATTTGTTTTTCTTTCAATATCTTCTTCTATGCAATTTTCGCCATATTGAATTTCCACTATTCGCAGATCATTTTCAGTAGTATTAATCAATTGATGCCAGTAAGTTTTAGAGATATGGATTTCTTGATGTTTTGTTAGTGTTTTTGTTTCGAGTTTATTGACATCAGAACCAAATCTTATCGTAGCAATACCACAAGAAACAATCCAATGCTCGTTTCGGTATTTGTGTCTCTGTAAACTAAGACTATGGTTTGGTTTGACTACCAGTTCCTTAACTTTGGTAGAAGGACCATCAGAATGTAAAACACTATAATAACCCCAATCTTTTTCTGTTTTTGGTGTTTTCCAGTCACTTAAAATTTTACTGCTTGAGTTTATTTTATCAAAACCACCAACTGAAAATATCCATTGAACTCTTGGATTTGTAATTGCAAACATTTCTGGGATATTACTTGAAATGCGGTCGCCGCCATTTGCAAATATGATATTGTCATTGGGGTACTTATCCAAACAATACTGAATAGCATCTGTGGCACTGCCGTCGTCATCGTTAAAAAGTATTGCCGAGTTTACCATAGCTAAATTAGAAATGATTGCCAATCTATCATTTATATTCATGAAAGATTTGCCTTTTTTTCTGGCAAGCCAATTATCGCTATTTAAACCAACTACGAGAATATCCCCTAATTTTTTGGCCTCATTAAAATATGCTATATGTCCACTATGTAACGGGTCAAAACCACCACTAACCAAAACTATCTTCATTATGTAATCTCCTCAATTGCATTATTTAGTCGCTTCTTGATGACCTCGAAATACTGTATTCACTATTAGCATACGCAGTCGAACTCGAACTCGTTTTTTCTGCCAATATTTCTATTTTTTCTGTTAAATATGTAGTTGATGGTTTTAATGTTGGCCAGTCTATTTTATTTGGAAACCCACTTTGTAATGTGATGTCTCTAAGTTGCTGTCTGTAAGTTGTCATTTCTACAGACATTCTATTATCGCTTAGTCCCGCCCAATCGGTTTCACTAAGTTTTTTATTTCTTGTATTTCTGACTTCTATTGACTTTGAATCGTTTCTTTTTTTGATTTCATCATCCGATGCACCACTAACAATCCAATTTTGCACCCATTTACCATCTATTAGGGTTGGTAGACCCTCAACTACATCTTTGTTATGATCAACAGAAGGTGAATTTGTTTTTGTTATAGGGTATATGTTCCACGTTGATAACAATTCGTCAGACATATTTTTAGGAAAACTAATTTGTGGATTTTCTCTCATGAGCATTTTAACATCATAAGGGTATGCTTTAATTTCATTTTCATGTATTAGTATATACATCTTTACTCCTTTCATGGGCATGTGCCCCATATTGGTTTGGCTAGTGTCCAAGCGTTCGCGCCTGAATCAAAAAATTCAGGTTTTGTCGGAATAAGATTAACACACCACCCTGACAAGTTTCTATTAAATGCAGAAGCATTGTTAAACATTATACTCATATCTGTAACATTGCCCGTATTCCAATTGTTCAATGGTTGATTAAATGCACTTGCACGACTAAACATTGCAAGCATATTTGTAACACTAGAGACATTCCAGTTGTTTAATGGCTGATTAAATACTATCGCATCTTCAAACATTGCAAGCATATTTGTAACATTAGAAACATTCCAATTGCTTATAAGGCCATTAAATACGTTTGTATTAGCAAACATTCCACTCATATTTGTAACACTAGAGACATTCCAACTGTTCAATGACTGATTAAATGCACTTGCAATTAAAAACATATTACTCATATTTGTAACATTAGAGACATTCCAATTGTTCAATGACTGATTAAATATGGTTGCACGTTGAAACATGAAACTCATATCTGTAACATTGCCAGTATTCCAATTGCTTATAAGACCATTAAATGCACTTGCACGATTAAACATGAAACTCATATTCGTAACGCTAGAAGTTATCCAATTGCTTATGAGACCATTAAATGCAATTGCATCCTGAAACATACCAACCATATCTGTGACAATGGAGACATTCCAACTGTTTAATGACTGATTAAATGCACTTGCACCAGAAAACATATTACTCATAGTTGTAACACTAGAAGTTATCCAATTTCCTATAAGGCCATTAAATGCTATTGCACTCTGAAACATTCCCTCCATATCTGTAACATTAGATACATTCCAACTGTTCAATGACTGATTAAATACACTTGCGCTAGAAAACATCGTTCTCATATTTGTAACACTAGAAGTTATCCAATTTCCTATAAGGCCATTAAATACGTTTGTATTAGCAAACATTCCACTCATATCTGTAACATTGCCCGTATTCCAATTATTCAATGGCTGATTAAATGCACTTGCATCAGAAAACATTGATCTCATAGTTGTAACATTAGATACATTCCAACTATTCAATGGCTGATTAAATGCGCTTGCAATTAAAAACATAAAATCCATATTTGTAACATTAGAAGTTATCCAATTGCTTATAAGACCATTAAATGCACTTGCACGTTCAAACATTCCACTCATATCTATAACATTAGAGACATTCCAACTGTCCAATGGCTGATCAAATACGGTTGCGCCATTAAACATCGCCAGCATAGTTGTAACACTAGAGACATTCCAACTGTTCAACGGCTGATTAAATAATGTCGCATCTTCAAACATTCCTCTCACATCTGTAACATTAGAGACATTCCAATTGTTCAGTGGCCGATTAAATGCACTTGCACCCAAAAACATCACAGCCATATCTGTAACATTAGAGACATTCCAATTGTTTAATGGCTGATTAAATGCACTTGCAAGGCGAAACATCGATCTCATATTTGTGACATTATATGTATCCCAGAGACCTACATCGGGGTCATTGAATGATGCGGATTCTCTAAAAATACTTTCGAGTGATGTTATGGAAAGATCTGTATATATTCCGTCATTAGGCACAAATACATAGTTTACCCTTTGACCCTCGCTACTACGCCAAAGAGTATTGGTAGGATCGGTAGACGTATTAGTCAAAGGATAATATAAAACACCTACATCTGCTCCTAATATTTTATTAATTAGCATTAAGAATCACCTATTCTTGCACCATACAATATAGTACCAACTTTCCACAATGCAATTACATTAAATCCAGTAGTATTCAATGTAGGTGCCGACCCCCCATTAGTTTTCCATACTACAGACATAGATATCCAAGAAATTGTACTGTCTGTGCCGTCATCTATCAATAAAGTTATCGATTGTCCAGAAGCCCAAATTGTTGCTGTCGGGGTGGAATTACCAGTAAGCACCCAAGTCTGTATAGAACCATTACTTGGATTTATGTTTGGTGTTGTTCCTGATAATCCAAAAACCTGTTCTGTGTATCCAGCATTTAAGACCGCACTTGTTAATGTTTTGTTTGATAGCGTTTGCGTGTCGGTAGTACCAACAACATTTCCAATGGGTGAGGTTTTAGACGCTAACCAAGAAGAACCATCAGATACTGGAATTCCAGCAGCCGGATATATAGTGTTTCCCGTAGTTCCTTGTGTTCCGGTTCCGGTATTTCCTTGTATACCCTGTAAGCCCTGTATGCCTTGTGTGCCCGCTCCAGTGATGCCCTGCGCACCAACTGTCCCTTGGATACCCTGTAAGCCAACTGTTCCCTGTATGCCTTGTGTGCCCGCTCCAGTGATGCCCTGCGCACCAACTGTCCCTTGTATACCCTGTAAGCCAACTGTTCCCTGTATGCCTTGTGTGCCCGCTCCAGTGATACCTTGTGCACCAACTGTCCCTTGGATACCTTGTGCGCCAATTGTTCCTTGGATGCCTTGTGTGCCCGCTCCAGTGATGCCCTGTGCACCAACTGTCCCTTGGATGCCCTGTGCACCAGTTGTTCCTTGGATGCCCTGTGTGCCCGCTCCAGTTGTTCCTTGAATACCTTGTGCACCAGTTCCAGTTGTTCCTTGAATACCAATTGTTCCCTGTATACCTTGTGTACCCGCACCAGTAATACCTTGGATACCTTGCTGTCCATTTGTACCTTGCGAACCAATAGAACCCTGAATACCTTGCGAACCAATAGAACCCTGAATACCTTGCGAACCAATAGAACCCTGAATACCTTGAATGCCTTGAATGCCTTGAATACCAACGATGCCTTGAATACCTTGTATGCCTTGGTTTCCTCTTATTTGGCCCACATTAAGCCAAACCGAACCGTCATAAACCCAAAGATTTCCAGTAAAAAAATCTATTACCGAATCGTTTGCTGATGCGCTCGAAAACGCATCATTTAAAGTTGTTTGTGGGTCATTAGGTGGGTCAACATTAACGTCTGCCACAGAACCAATTATGTTAATTCCTGGCCCAAATGTGCCCTGAATACCTTGAAGTCCTTGAATACCTTGTATGCCTTGAATACCTTGAGGACCTGGGCTTACTACATCCCAGCTTACACCATTTGATATTTGCACTGTTCCGTCTTCGGCATATATGATAGCACCTTCATATATTACAGGGTCTAAAAGAATAGGTAATTCTTGCTTTATGGCTGGTCCAATTATAGAAACTCTGCTTCTTATTGTTTTAAGAGTCATTAATTAGCTCCCTAAAAATTCTTCGGCTTGGCCAAGTGTAAACGATATAGTGACATCAATGGCATTATCTATGCTTGATTTTACTTCTAAAATGTCACCATTATATAAAAACTGCCCGTTAAGGGGAAAAGGTAAAGTATCGTATGCGGGAATCGGCAAATTTGTTGCTATTGAAAAAGTGCTGGCCACTTCTGTAGGTGGTTCATTAGAATAATCATTTAATCTATATATTCTTATGTCTACATATGCAGTGCTTGAAGTCTTGTTTGAAATTAATAGAGGCGATATAACTTCTGCAATGCCAGGTGCTATAAGAGTGCTACCTCCGAATACTAATTCTGGAATTTCAAAATTTGGAACTGATATTATGGCCACGTAACTCGTAGTCAAAGTTTTACTAATTGCAATAGGTTTTGCATCAGGTGATTGTGAAGTTGTGACTGTTATTATAGTCATAATATTGCCCTACTATTTGAAGCTCTACGAGCTAGTTTTCTAACTGAAGATGTGAAAGGTCTTCCTTCAAGACGGCCTGTAGTGCCATTGATTTTTAGACCTCTTGCGAAGTATTGGTTATTTAATTCATCTGCGCCAGACCACCTTACACGACCGCCATCTTCTTGAAGCACAGATGCCGTAGCTGAAACTGGTTGGCCTAATCTTCTGAAATTGAGCGGAAGCGCATTTACGTTCACCCCAGCAGATGCCAAATTAAATTGGTGCGAAAGACTTTCTACTAAGCTACCGAAACTTATGATCGTTGGTGCTTTAAGACTCGAAATTAGAATATCTTCTATCAAAGAATTTACCATTAAATCTTCGGCAGAGTTTAAGTCTAAGTTTTGTATAATAAAACTTCCCATTCTGTTAAATGAGTCAATGAAAGCATTCAGCAGGGTTGTGTCATTTTGTCCATCTGAAACCCAATTATTACCATTCCAGTAATATATTTCACCCTCGTAAAAATTTGTTGGTGAGGTATATAATATATAAGCATCATTTACATTAACTGTTGATCCAGCGGGCAACCCTGCCGACACATTTAAGCTTCCGATGTATTTAAGACCTGATGTTGTTGGATTGAAAATAGAAAAAACATGGCTACCTTTATAGTTAAATAGGCTCGCGGTAAAAACTCTTATGCCTTTTTGTGAGCCTTCTCTAAAATCATTTGATAGCGATTTTAAGAAGTTTGCGGCATCTCTTCTTGTAAGTTCTTCGTCTACAATATACCCAAGTGTGGTTTCAATGTGTGTCCACATATCATTTACGATTGCATTTGCGTTTTGTGTTATTTGCTCGGCAACATTTATATTTTTGACTAAATTGCTGGTTGCGGTTTCGTTTGGATTAAAGACAGGCGTTGATCCCTTTGCTCTCATAGATATGTCACCAAACTGTGTGCCCGAATTGTTTAAAGTAATTTGCCCGCCGTTGAGTGCATAAAAAGAGCATCTTGCAAATACTGAAATTGACCCAATACCATTTATTCCTGCCCCGTTAGTAGCAACATACCCAAGTCCGTTTTGTGATCTTGGCGTTGCACCAAATGCAAGGACGTATGGAAATATGGAATCTTGGTCTACTTGCGATCTATCAGCAAGCAACAATCCACCACCACGCCCGACATTTTTGTTTGGAAAATCCTCTTCCCCCACGATAGATATCGTTGCAGTTCCACCAGAAGCAGAAGTTATGACATCCCCCACTTCAAAGTCGCCTGTATTATTCCTGATGAATATGATTCCTTGATCAATTTCAACTATTCTTGAAATCACACCCACAACACCATTATCTGCAAATATGCTATCACCTACTTCAAATACTCCAACAATAGATGAAAGTGTTATTTCATACCCAAGATCTTCTATTGTTCCCTTGTTATTAAGTGGATTGAGCAAAGGCGCAATTTCATTAGAAAAATAATTGGATATTTGGCTGGAGTCCCTGATATAAGGCGAACGAATAATTCTGACCCCAGGTCTAAACGCGTATGCAAACCCTTTTGTAGGATAATCAAAATTGTCTACTATCAGGTTAAAAAATGAAAACCCTTGTGCATAACTTCCTGAACCAAGAAGTATACAGTTAGTTTTTTCATAACCTTGATTCATTATTATCTTTGTAGCATATTGGCCATTGGTCGAAACTATCGTACATAAATCTGGAAGTGCGAGTTCACCATTTGTATAATAATCGCCTGGCAATACTGTAATTGCTGTTGCTATTTCATTTAACTTGTTATTTTGTGCAATTTCTACCGCTTTTTCGAGTGATGCTACTGGGTTCAAATAACTTCCTACATCTAAGTCATTTCCCTCGGTACTTACATAAACTTTATTGGATTTTTTTGATGTTTTGGCAATTTCTTTGTACAGTTGTGAATATGAAATTGCTACCGTTTCACCCAACGAAAAATTCTTCATATAAAAGTAATCATCTTCGGATATATCGGGGATGAATAAATTTTCTACTGATATATTAGGGTTTGTGATATTCGCATTCGTGATATTACCACCAGTGATTTTAATGTCATCAAAATCCTCTTGTTGGATTGCTTTTGCCATTTCACCACGGGTAATGTTTTTAGTTCCACTAGCCCCTAAGTCAAGACTAACAGTAACAAACAAATCACCAGTTTTGGTATTAGCACCAGTAATCCTACCCAGTTCAGAAATTTTTGCCATTTAATAATACCCCTTTAATCTATTTATAATTTGCTATGCTTTGGATTATCTAATATAACTTTATAAATTTGTAGGCTTCTTGTGATGTGATAATATATGACTTTATGGTACTTTTTTTCAGATGGATGTGTTTCATAAGTCTATGCCTGCCGTCAATCATTCTATGCTTTTGGCTTAACCCATCAATGAGTATTACTGGCAATTCTATATTTGCAAAGACATATCTAGGGTCAGTTTCTAATATGCCAGAAATGTCTTTATGCATTATAGAGGATACTTCAACTTCGTAGTAATCTAATTTTTTCATGCGTATATATTTATATACTTGTAAGCAATCTATATACGGCGTCAGATTTATATCTCCATCGAAGCAATAATCTAATACATGTATCATAGAATCCTAAAACCAAAACTTAATCTATCTGTACTACTTCCAACACAATGCCATAAGTAAGGTGGATTTTCAGACACATCGAACGTTCTAAATGATAGGCCGAGATCGTCATAATCTGTGATTATTTCTGAACCCATTTTATATCTGAAAAAAGACTTGTCTGCTTCTTTAGCCCAAGTTATGTAAATTCTTTTGCCCGCAGAATCACTGTTAGTGTGCCAACCCATAAATCCAGTATTATGATAATGAAAGTACCCACTTGGCATTATTGTATTTTCTGGATACATTCTTTGAACTACATGGCAAATCTTATTGGTTACGCCCAAATTAGAAAAATTTGTCATATTAGATAATATCGCCACTGGAACTTCGTCAGATATAATTTCTTTTAGCTTTTCTTCGGATACTTCTTTTTGCCAATTATCGAATTTATTTTGCCCAATTAGTTTTGAGTTCATAGTTATTTTATGTATATTAGAATTTACTATATGACCTATTTCGTTTATATCATCTATATTTGGATAAAATCTAATACTCATTTTAGTCTGTAATTATACTTAGACTCGTAATCGATCAAAAGTTCGTTGGGTATGATCTTATTTATTTTGAAAAAATTGTTCTGATTTATAAATTGTTCTGCAACAACATCAGGTAAATTCCTAAGTTTATTTTTGTCGTTTTCTATATCACTAATTAAGTCTACATCGTTTTTTATCATAGCTCGCATTTGAACTCTGTCTAATGTTTGCAATTTCGCATCTCTCGCTTGTCTATGTATATCCAAAAAAAACATTTTTATCAGATCCATATCAAATGACACACGGGTAGGATTAGTGTAGTCATCAAACACAACTTTATCTATATGTACTAAAATAGATTTGGCGGTATCTGTCATTTTTTCATTATATTGTTTAACCAAAGTCGCTGATTTTTTTGGTATTATATTATTCTTTTTTAGAGTTGCGACATCCAAATCTGTTATCGTGAAATTTATTTTTTCGGTGCCTAATGGGTTATTGAAATATACTATATTCATTTTTTTGTTCCTTAAAATACTACCAACCCGATATATGTCGGGTCAACTGCCGTTATGCCAAATACTGATCCAGTGTTGTTATCGTTACCACCAAGAAATACATAGTTGTTGAATAATCTAGTAGCGCGAACCACAAATCCAGTATTGGTTCTTGAAGTGACGAATACATTAAAAATATTCAGGTTTTCATTAGAAATACTTGGTGTTTGTGACAATACACCTGCATCAACATTAGATAAGACAACACCCCAATTAGAAGAACCATTCTGTATATTTGGACTACATACTATATTATAATTACCAGTTCCTGTTTTTGCCAATGATAAGTTTCTTGATTTTAATATTTGGCCAGTTTGCCCATTAAAAAATATATATCCAACTGCGGTAACTAATTCTGATATTGTTGCAAAAGTCTCGGCTGGACTCATTACTTTTGTGGTTAATATACCAGCCTTTGCTTCCGCAGTAGTAGCAAAATTAACACTGATTTCGCGGTTATTAGATAAATCACCACCACCTACAAGACCCTCCCCAGCAGTTATAGACCTTGACGTATAAACGCCATTAGTCACCGTACCAGCATTTCCTGTTATAGATCCAGATATTGTATTGCTAAAAGTCTTTGTACCACTTATTGTTTGGTTGCCTACAAGATATACGCCATTAGTAACTGTACCAGCATTACCTGTGACACCACCATCAACATTACCTGTTAGATTGCCAGTAACATCACCTGTTAGATTTCCAGTTATGTTTCCAGTAAGATTGCCAGTTACGTTTCCGGTAACGCCTCCAGTAACATTGCCTGTTAGATTGCCTGTTACGTTTGCGTTTATCCGGCTTCCGCTACCAGTCAAAGTAATGTTGCCCGATACTGACAAGTTTCCATTTGTAGAAAGAGAAAACTTTCGATCACCAGTACCTGTGGATATTATAAAGCTAGGAACAGTCGCACTTTCAAATCCAACTTGCCAAGCTAAAGTATCAGATGCGAACGATGCTCTTGGCCCCAGAGAACTTTTATATGTAGCGGTATTTACAAGTGATGTGTTTATGCTTAACGGGGAGTTAAATTTTAATGGCGTATTAATGCCAGTTATAGATTCTGCAAAATCGAATCTTAGAATTTCATTTGATATTATTCCGTTTGCGGAAAATGTCCCTACCAACGATGCATTTCCGATAGTAGTATCACCTAATGCAGATGCAGTAAGTACATCAGTTCTCATCAAATCATTCAATACGTTGGTACTGTCAAGCCAATTTTGAAACGTGTTTGTTGTCTCTATGCTTATAATGCCTGTCTTTGCCATTTTATGCTTTCTCTACTTTTTCTAATCTTTCACAAACTGAAATGAGCTTCGATCTAATTTGGCTCATTTCTTGTATCAAATCATTCATTGCGCGAATTTGTTTTCTTTCTAACTTATATTTATTCAAAGCTTCTAAGTCATTATTCACTAAAGCCTTAGTTTTTTCATCTCTTACCATCATACTAGTGCGACTCCTCTATAATCAGATATTCTGGGAACATTAAATACGTCCTGTGAAAGCAATTCTATTTTTACTGCAAATCTTCTATAGCCTTGATAAACACCAGTGCTATTTTCATAAAAAACAGAATCATCAATTTTCGCAGATGATGGAATTCTAAACGTAAATTCTTTGAAGTCGTTTAAGTTACTTGAGGAAGAAAATACAGAAGACCCTTCTACTGATTCTAATTCGATCCAATTGTTAGTTTCAAAAGAAGTTGGATCATAAGCATTTTGTATTCTGATATATGTTTTTATTTCAGAATTTATAGGCTTATATGCGGTAGTATACAGTATAAAATCTTCCGAATCAAAGTTTTCTGTTAATTCAACAATTTTTGATATATATTTTGATGTTGTTGCAGAATTGTTTGTTATTTTGTATTGGTATGCAAACATCATTGCAGTTTGGACATCAAATATCGGTGATGATGTGACATTTGCAGCATTATTAAGATTCGCTATAATTCGGAAAGGCTTTGAATTTGTCAAGTCGTTTGATTTACTAAACAACACCATTCCTCTATTATTGAAAGTTGTCTTGTCATTAAACATAAGATTTTGTGTATATGAAACTTCCGTATCTACTGGATCTGTGAATTCACCTTGCAAGTCAATTATTGAAACAGAGTCAGTAGTTCTTGAAAGCATTGGCTGTAAGTAACTCATTTGTATATTATTTACACTTGAAGTTGTTGCAAATGCGTTGCTGTTTATCCCATAAATTATGTCTGTTGCAATAAAATTGCGACCCAATCTCGCAGAGCTACCTTCAAGTATGATATCTTTAGGACTTCTGAAATTGTAATAAACAACAGTTCCTTTAACTATTGGCCTTGCGGTAGCAGTACCAGAGTAACCAGCATTACCTACTGTTTTGAATACCGAAGGTCTATCAACTATGACTATCGGATTTCCAAAAGAATCAGTAGCATTATTTTCAACTACTTTTGCAGCAAATTTTTGGCTACCAAATTCAAGAAGGATGAAGTCACCATTATTGATATTAGATATTGTTCCACTAATTATACTACTCCCAAACACAACTCCAATATTTGTGGCGATGTCTTTGAATGAATATACCGTTTCGCCATCATTGAACTTGCCATTTAAATTATTCAATGATATGAATTCATGATCGTCATTGGTTAATGTTACCGAAGCACTTGATGTATCAAACTCATGTCTATAAAGATTGAACTTCAAATCTTCATCTTGATATGATTGCCATGCACGATTATTAGTTGATGTGAAAAGAACACCATCACCCCAATCTTGAACCACTATGCTACCAGTTGCAAAATCAGTTCCGCCAACTTTTGATGTGTATATCAAATAATCAGGGTCCGCTCCGTCTGGTTCTGCTACGATAGCATATTCTTTCTCAACGTCTAATCTAACAGGACTTTTGAAAAATATAGTAGTTGCTATGCTTCCATCTTCTGATATGAAAACAGATTCTGGTGTTAGATGTATTTTTGAGAAAGGTAGGATTTGTGCTGATGGGTATCCATTTACAACTTCACGAAGCATAATAGTAATGCCATTTATATCACTTCTTCTTCTAAAATACAAGTCTACTTTAGAAGCAAATATGGTATCTGAACCGCGCCCCATTGCCTGCTTAATGAAGAAAGTTTGTGCGATAGGGTCATTACTACCGCTACCATCACGATCTCCCCCGCCGTTTGGTAGTGCAATAATTTGCTGTGTCACTACTTCCCGATTTGTCACTGTTCTTAGTGTTGTTATTTCTTCCACGTTAAATTCAGGCTGTCTAGTTGAAATGACCGCTCCTGATTTTTCGATATTGAAGTTATATGCGCGGTAAAAAATAAACCCTTTAGAAGTAGATCCAGAAGATATATTTTCATATATACTAACATCGGCAATTTCAAACTTCCTGTCGCCCACAAAGAAAGTATTTTCAGGAATTCTGAACACTACAGAGGCAATGCCGTTTTCATTTGCAAATATAGGATCACCAAAACTACCAGATGGTTGAACATCATTAACTTGTGCTTCAATAGTACCTGGGGCACAATTATTATTGACATTTACCTCATCAAAGAAAACATAGTGTCTTGTGTTTGGCCTAAGACCGAACATTATGACATTAATTTCTCTAGACCGCATGAATGGGTTAAATTGGAAGTTAGTAACAAAATCGCCAATTCTTTGCTCAACGTTTCTACCAGATATTACTTGAAGTGTTTTTGTTATGTCGGCCCAAGTTTCGGTAGTTTCAAAAGTAGTGCTATTTGCAGTTCTATTATTTTTGCCGTTGCCAAAAGCGGTAGCATTATTGCCAACTGTTTGCGTTACTGTTGACAAAAATTCTGTTCTGGTTGAAGTCAACGGAACAAATTCTTGTATGTTATCTACAAAATCTGCGAATGGCGTGACCAAATCTATCTCGATACTTCTATCAGGCGTATTGACAACATCATATGCTCCATCATATTCTGGGAATATGAAACCTGTACCTTTATAGGAATAAAAGTTGCTTACGCAATTTCTAAAGTTTGTCGCATACCTTTGTGATATTACCGAAACATCGCTTTGTCTTGAAATTGTAGCAACTTCTGGATTATTCGTGTCTGGGAATAAAGTAGCATTTGTTGTGCTTTCCACTTTCAAGTTCATCGGGAATGTTCTTACAGAAGGCATCATTGTTTTTTCAGTAAAATCTATTGCCGCATCATATTCAGTGTTTTGAACATCTGCTATTGAAAGATCACTAAATGGGTCTACGATGATACCATTTTTGAATCTCGAAAGACCATTTTCATCAAGAATGCTTAGGTTTTGTGTTGACAATTCAAGAGCGGAAACAGTAGCATAGTAAGATAACTTTTCTATACTTTTGCTTAGTTTATCAATATCTTTCATTGTGTAGTTTTTCACACCACGGGTTTTTATTTTTGCGGCATACTGTCGTCTATTAGTTCTTGATGCTGATTCTGGAGTCAGTGCTGGAAAGCTCGGAATGAATATTTCAGCTATAGATAATCTGTCACCAACATCATTTGATTTTGAATTTGTTGTTTCTTTGCCCTTTACAAGAGAGAATTTTCCATAAGAATCAATAGCAACAATATCTGTGCGGTTTAGATAGTACTCATAATCGATTGTCGCTGTCGTATTAAATGCTGGTATCACAAATGTTCCCGTAAATTCAGGGACAAGATTAGTGCCAGTTTGTGATATGACAGAAGCGGTTTGAGGTGTAGTTCCTTCATAACTACCTAACACATTAACGTGTGGCCTGAAATCTAAACAATCACGAAGATTATATGACTTTCCAGAAGTAGATGCGTATACTGGAATTTTATCTGGTGACACATCATCGTAACTTTTTACAGTGAAAAAGTATTTGCCCGTATCACGATTTACTCTAAAGGCTTTTATTTTTACTGTAATTACGCCCACCGCAGGTACTGGCCTTCCGGAAAGAAGCTCAATATAAGAATGGTCATAATAATTTTCTTTTTGGTTTGAAACTAATCTAAAGCTATTTGTGACATTAAGACCGGATGAGTCTAATATTTCTACTAATTCGTAAACGTCTGGGAACCCAAGATTATATCTCACGTCGGAATTAAAATCTACTGTGCCGCTAAGTGATGGGTCAGAATAATTAAGTTTGACATAAAACTCTACAGATTGCTTTAAGTGTGGTTCTGCAATTTCAAATCTTTTATTGTAGTATACCGTACCAGATCCAGAATTTCCACTATCGATGTTTATAGTTAGGACTTTTTTGTTTGGGGATACATCTATAGAAGTTATGTTTATTGCAACATTCGTAGAATCAACTACTAAAATGTCTTGATTTTGCACATCAAAATTTTCATTGGCAACTGCGTTAATGATTATAGAATTAGTAACACCAGAAAATTCTTTGCTCGTTCTTACAGGTAAAGAAATATTGTCTGTATCTTTGATGCTGAACATACCTGTATCGAATATTAGGGAGGTAGATAAAGTGTCTCTTATGATTGATGCAACTTCTACTTCGCCATTCCCAACTGATACTTTTACAATATCCGAAAAAGAAAAAGAATTGTTAAGTCTATAATCAAAGAGGTACATTCTATCTGGCGATATATTTGTCAAAATTGCAGTACCGATAACTACACTTGAAATATTAAGTAGATTTACTCTTGAATATGCCCCAATAGGAAGTGTTCCGCCAGCATCGGTTATTTTTAGATACCCGCCATACTTCATAGTAACGGGTTGATTTTTTTGCAATTCAAAAGAAGTTATCTGGTCTACATCAAGTATTATTTCGGCTTTGTTTTCTACTCTATAACCACGAATATACGCTACGCCTGGGCCTATGGAAACTTTAAGATTGCCATTTCTTTCGATTGTCCTGACATTAAATTCTTTTGTTATGTAGTTTCCAGATTCTTCATAAGTTCTTCTTGCCATTTCTTCGCCAATGACATTGTATTGCGAAACGTCTCGAATCTGTACAGCAGCCCCATTTTCGTATCTAATTAATGCAAAAAATTCTGTGTCTTCATCGGCAACATCAGTTTCAACAGAAACCAATCTAGGTGACAGTTTTAGTCTATCCGCCCCAGGTGCATTTTCGTTTGGAGAACCAGCGGCATTATCGAACAATGAAGGATCTTGAAGGGCGGTAACTATGCTTTCATCAATAACATATCCTACAGAAACTCTATCCGGTTGGCTTGTATATTTTGAAACAATTACTAATTGCTCGCTCGCAAAAAGAAAATGTCCTTTTTGGAATACTACACCCTCCGAAGAAACCAAGCCAAAAGACTTACCTACATGATTTGCTTGTGTGGTTACGAATATACTGTCTACTTCTTCGATAAGAACCTGCTCAATTATTTGGCCTTGGTCTTCAATGTTGAAAACAGATATTTTCTTTATTTTAAGGTCTTCGCCAGAATCAAAAACTTGTTTCTGTTCGTCATTTACCACGTTAGAGTTTAGATAATTTATGTAAAACGTATTGAGATCCGGCGGCCTTGTTTGAAATCCTCTTGATGAGAAAACAATAGCAGCTTTAAGACCTGTGCTTACGCCTTCAATTTCAAAAAACACGTCTATTTCGTTGTCGTCGCCTTCTGTTCTTGGTATATAATTTAGAACATCAAACCCAGTTTTATCTATAAGTTTGACATACTGTAAATCGTTCAATTCAGTAAAGTTACAACCTTTGACAATAGAACCTTCTTGGAATATGTTATCCCCGAATTGTTCGATTTGGTTTTGCAAGATGGTTTGTAATTGGGTAAGCTCACGCGCTTGTACTGCATATCGTGGCTTGAACAAGATACGATGATATTGCTTATCGATGTTGAAGTCATCATTCCAAGGGCCTCTATTCAAATTAGTATTAATTGGCATATTTTGTTCCTTAAAACTCTAAAATCAGTTTAAACTGTTCATTGGATTCGCTTGTTCTTTCGATTGGACTGAATTCACTCATATAAAGAACTTCACCTGTTCTTTGTATATATGGTGATTGGCTGACCAATTTTTCTTGTGTGTTTGCATCTAAAGATATTGTAAGTAATTGACCTTGTGGTGTCCTTACAAATTCGCTCGGAATTAAAGATGTGCTTGTACCTGTGATATTAACAAAAGGCCCCATATAATTAGTCAAATAAACCTCTTCATTGTTTGTTTCATGTACAGTAGCGCGGAAAAAGGTTTCACCTAAATCGTAATCTGTATTTGTTATGTCATTATTTATCTGCGTGACGACTTCATCTACAGAAAGAGGATTGACTTCAAGTTCAATCTTTATCCTATTGTCAAATCTTATTGGTACTGTAGAATTAAATTCAGGGTTTTTTACTAACCCCATTTTAGAAAACTTATTAGTGATAGGGAATACCGCATTGTCTGTAAAGCTGATCCCAGAATATATCAGCACATGTTTTGAAAGAAGTTCGGAAACAACATCAGTGCCATGCCCATATTCTGGTGATATTATAGGTCTTAATACTGCTCTTTGATCTATAGAAATATCTTCATCTGGATTAAACCCAAACAAAGGGTCAATTACAATAGCTGAAGAATTACTATAGTTTTCGCCAGAATTGTATATCTCTATATTTATGATTTGATTGTTTTCTATCACAGGATATGCTTTTGCGCCTGTACCATCACCAGATATTTGTATTCTTGGTGTTATATTAAATATAAAGCCTTCTTGAATGAAAGTTTCATCTGCATCATCATCTTTTATTGTTATTGTACCTATTTTACTATTGACGTTAAAGTTATAAGATGATATCTCATACAATCTTCCTAAACTGTTTGATGGGTTTGTTATGTAAATACTCTGGCCTTTGTAATAAGATTCTATCTCATTAAGATCATTGCCAGTAATCAGATATTTAAAAAGTGTGGGCTGTGACTCTATAATTACACCTGATACTGTTTCATATCCAATATTAGTCAATTCATTTTCTATGAATATCTGATCTATACTTTTATTGCCTTGTGTATCAATAAAATAATCAACTATTGGCATAAACCCGAGTGCGTTATATTTTTCAAAGTCATTGTTAGAGATACTGCACATAAATTTCCAAACATACTTATCATCGGGTGTGCGATATATTTGGTTTGGTACGTTTGCGTTATAGTTTGGTGCATTCATTGATTGTGCACCATAATTATTGAATAAACATTTGAATACCCTATAATCACCCGTCTCTTGATCTTGCGGATATATAACTACATAAAACTGCTTACCAGTCAAATCAATTTTATCATCATACTGCGTATAAACTTCATTAGACTGCCAACGATAAATTGGTATTGCATGAAATACCTCATCGGAAGAAACCTTTTTCCCAAAAATTGTTTTTTCAAGAAACTCATTTTTAGAGAAGTCCGAATTTATGGTAAGTGTTCCAATATTGTTTATTGCAGATGCAAAGACAAAAAAATTATTATCGGAAAAATCTGCAATGAAATTTTTGGCATTTTTTGTTCTATACTTGTTAGTGATTATTGACATCATATCCTCGGATCAATTGTTTCATGTATTTATAAAACTATTCTGGTGGTAGTGGATTTGTTATACTAATCTGTGCGGTGGAAGCCAAATTTAGCGATCTTTCGAAATTAAACTTGCCGAACACTTTTATCCCTGCTACATGGGCAACATCTTTGAGTGGCGTCACATAATCATTGAAATTTAAGGTGGATAGTATTTCGTAAGAAAAATCTTGGTAGAAGAAGCTATCTTGTATAACTTTCCCATCTTCAAAGTTTAGGTGTGAGCCTAGTGAAGTCCAAGCCCCTTGAGTTATGCCCTGCCCACGAACTCCTAAAATTCCTTTTGTCACTGGAATTTTTATAATTTCTATATTATCAATTACGTAGACCAAACCTTTATGTGATAATTTTTTTCTTATATCCAATCGTTTCAGGTCGAGAGTTTCTACTGTTATAGTCTCGTTCGGAATGGACAAGTTAATTATTTTTCCTGAAATTTCATTCTGGGATATTTCATCCCCTACATTGAATATGGTAGAAATGAAACCCTGTACACTCAACACTTGATGTATTTTAACTAAAACTTTTTCTGAAATATCTACATATCCAAATCCTGAATCGACTACTTCCACCTCTTTAACTTTTCCGATAGCAAATGTGGTAGTAGAGTTTATATCTGCATTATACCCAAAGTTTTTTGTTGTAAAATCAGTAGATATAGAAACGACATTAAAATTTATGCCATTATAGGTAATTGGATTGCTTCTGTTAAATCCATAATATGAGTATGGGGTGACAACTAAAGAACCACTACCCGCCGAACCGCCAATGACTTTTCGTATTTTGCCACTAACTGAACCTTGTGATATTTCTGAACCTATGCTAAATGTCGCGGAAAATGGCGACACTGTTATAATTTGATCGAACCTATTGAAAGCCCTTATAGTAGGATCTAATGCTTTAGTGAACACATCATTTATATATTCGCCACCTGGGTTTATGTTGACAAAGTTTACTATTGAACCTATATCAAATGGTTCCAAGTCAAATGCTTGGTTTAGGGGTGTGTTTATATCAACTGGTTCGGCTACACCTGACATAGAAAGCAATGCGGGCGGAATGGCATTAAAATTAACAGAATCTAATGGCACGTCTAAAAAGTTTCCTATTATGTCAGTTATTAACGATATGTTTTCTACGTTGGTAATTTGCTCTAATTTTACCGCAAATTGCGTTTCACCGATACCTGCCTCGGGGTATAGAGTTCCTGGAGATGTCGCATTTTTAGAAACGATAAAATCATAATCAATGACTACCAAATTTTCATTCGTAATTATGCTTGTTTCATCAATAAACGCTTCATCATCAAACATTCTTACGCCGACAACTTTTCCGTTTCGGCCTATAAATTCACCTCTATTTCCAAATTGGTCTGATAATAATTCCCTTTCACTGAATACATAATCAGAAATACTGTCGGAAATATTTATTATTTGATTTGATACTAAAAGAAGAGTGTTTTCGGTAGTATATCCCCAACCACCATCTCTAACCTTATATGTTATTTGGCCAGTGAAGCTTCTATTAATATCGGTAACTATAAGTTTTGCGCCAACCCCATCGTCTGAATCTATTTCTAAAAGATCACCTACTTGATTTCCAGTAGTAGCATCTTTAAAATCTTGATCTATTGATACTGAAATCAAAGAACCATAAATTCTGCCATAAACTCTAACAGAGCCGTCATCAAACGATGCTATTAGTTGTTCGAAGCCAACAAAATTACCTTTTACGTTATTTAAAAATACGACTGGAACTACGTTGCCATTCAACATCAGAAATAATATTTTGTTTACTGTTGCTTCTGCTTTTGAAACAGAACCGAATATTCTTTTCCCGATTAAATTAGCATATTTGTCAGGGCTATCTGGGAACATCAGAACATAGGTGACAACATTCCAATTAGATTCCGAAGGTTTGAGCATAGATTCGGAAGGATAGAAAACTTTTACTTCCTGCTCGTAAAAAAGTTTGAAAAACAGTTTAAGACCTTCTTCAGAACCTTTTCTTCTATATAAATCTAAAATGTGCTTGACAATGAATCGTATATTTTTTTCGTTAAATGGCAATCCAGACAGATACTTTTTTTGATAAAAAATTAAAAGAGTTTCAAGTGTTCTATCTATATCACGATACTCGAAAAGTCGTCTACCCTCGTAAATAGATTGGCTTGGTTGTGTTTCAAGAAATTCATAATAATTTTTTACAAAAGAAACCAGTTCAGGCCCAGACTCCCTATATATGGCTGGGAACTGACTTTCTATTTGATATGATATGAACTTTTCTACTTGCATTATCTTGTCTCTATAAGTTTAATTTTTACATTTTCGTCACGAACTGTCAATATTCTACTTTTTGGTGATAATATATCCACATTGACTGTATTAGCAAATATTTTTATTGCGGAACTTGGAAAGGCATCAACAACAAAGCTTGATAATCTTACAATGCCATTTATGTAGTCAACCGTACCAACAGAAGGAACAAGGACTTCTATATTATTTATATCATCACTCAAAATTTGTATGTTGCCCATACCATCGTCTTGTAAGAAAGAACATACACTCTTATAGTTAAAAATAGAACTTCTTACCGCAGGTTTGTAATCGCGCACACCAGATACTTTTCGGAACGGGTAAGGCTTTATCAATTCTGCACTGAAATTGAATGCTGGATTTTGTTCAACTCTTAGGGGTGGCGAATATTCTATGAATGGTTTAGTAGTTATACTATTACTTAGAATGCCGACATCTGAATCATCTATTATTGCAGAAAGTCTGGAGTTTCTTAATACTGTGCCGAAATCTTCTAAAATGTCATTATTGTAGTCTTTAATTTCATTTCGTATGTTTTGCTCAAGCTCTTGCAAAGATTTTGTCGTTAGGTTTCTACTATAAAATACATCAACATCCATATCTACATATATGAATTCTGGGTTTATGAATATTGGTTGAATTGCAAGTGGTGTTTTATCGCTAAGGTATCTTTCAAATTCGCTTTTGGTAGAATCTGATATGAGTACGTTACCTTGCAGATTTACCGATATGGCAACTTTACCATATCTTGGCGGATCTAACTCATCGCCGCCATAAACTGATACCGATTTTATTTGGGGGAATCTCTGCTTTAGCAATATTTCATAGTCTGTTTCAGTTACTGCTCTTTCTTGTATCTGTATAGACTTTGGCGCAAAGAATTTTATGCTACTTACGCTTTCACGTTTTGCACCACCTTCAGCTGGTTTTAGTGTCTCTACTATTATATTTGGTAGAAAGGCAGTTGTGAATTTATTTGAGCCGTTTGGCGCGTCTTCATTACATACACGATAACTGATGCCTATCTCATCATTTATCAATGGCTGCTTACCAAAAACATTTTTGCCAAAAACAACTGAATATAGATTGTCGAAATGTGGTTCAATATAAAAAACACTGTCATCTGATTTAACACCAAATATATCTCTTTTGTAAACAAACTCCTCGAAATCCGTATTGGTTTCATCTGTGACATCACTGCTTAGGTCGCCAATGAATACCCTAATACTTTCTATATCTACATTTTCGTTAGATATTACACAACGAAGTCCACTTTCTTCTTCTAATATAAATGCTTCTCTTTGAATGTCTGGAATCAAAAAACCTTCAAATATAGTCAAACCAATTTCTTCCCCACGTTCATTAAAATCGGTTGCGATAAACTTATTGCTCCCACTCAAATTCGCAGTAGTTCTTCTTGCGATATACGTTTGGCTCGTCACAAAAGAAAAATTGGAATTTTGAAAAACTGTTGAGAACTGTGTCCCTCTTGGGATTAAAATAGTTGCGGCTGGATTTGTACTGTCAAATCTTAATCTGACAGATGCTCTTGAAGAAGTTGCCGACCTTGGCAAGTAATTAAGCTCCTTTGCATGAGATATTATAGAATTTCTCATTTGCGCAGAATCAAGGAACATTTCTTTAAATGCCATGTTCGTATAAAAGTTGTTCTTATATGTATTATATGAAAGCACATCAAGTAATACGTTAAAGTTAGAACCTTCGAAGTCATAGTCTTTGAATTGATTTTGGTTGCGCAAGAAATCTTTTAATTGATCTTTGGCAGCAAAGAAATCAAGCTCGGTTATTGGTTTGTTTGTCATCTTACCTAATTCTCTCTAAAAATACAGTAACAGTTATTGGGCTTTCGTTATTTCTTATATAAAATGAAACGTTGATGCGCAGAGCATTATCATCTAATGAAGAAGTAGCCTCTACACTAATTAATTCAACTCTTGGTTCGTATGCGCTAATAGTTGCCTTGACTTGTTCTTGAATTATTTTTATAGTAGCTGGTGTGTTATTTTCAAATAAAGTTGCTCTCAAATCACTACCAAGATTTGGTTGAAATAATCTTTCGCCTCTATCAGTAAGTAATAGGTTTCTTATGGATTCCTTTATAGCTTCTTCATCACGCTTTATTGCAATGTCGTTTGATATTGGATTAGCAGTCAAATCTTTGTGAAAATCTGAATATAATGATACACGCTTGGCTACAGGCGATATGAACGGAACAGGCATGTTTAACTCCCCCAATTTCTTTCAGGACCAAGATCTATATGGACAAATCTATTTCCATATCTTCCTATTCCTAAAAATCCTTCTTCGTATGCTATATTTATAAACTCTTCTCTGTTTTGTGTATTTATACCATTCCAAGTTATATCAAGTGCTGTGCCATCCATGTGTTTGCTATCTTTGGCCCCATCAAAAGATTTATTGTATGCTGGACTTCTGTATCCACTAGTTACAGTTAAAACCTTACCAAACCTTTTTTGGACCCTCATTAAATATATCCTTGCGGTAGGCGATACTCTTATCCAACCTTCTATGCCCATCCTATTTGATTGCAACCCAGGTCCCATTTTTATTCTGTTGTCACCTTTGCCACCGTTCCAACTGGTGACTCCTTCTATATCTTGTTCAGATACTGGTTGTGGATTACTTGTCCCTGTCGCGCGTGTTCGATCTTGCATACTATCGGTTTGTGATTTTCTTGTCTGGGAATCAAACCTAAGTGCACCAGATTGAATAGCTCTTGTGGTGTTCATAGCACTTGTTGTTCTGATAGAATCATATGAGGAATTGAAGTTAGATGCGAATGAATCCAATGGTGCTTTTACACTATCTATCAATCCCTCTACTTGCTCAATAAAAGTGCAAAACCGATATATCAAATACTGTATTTCTTCCAATGATGGATTTTTGAATATGTTTATAGCATAAGCCAAAAGGCCATTTACCTTTTCTTTGAAAGCTTTGATATTTTCTTCTGAGAAGAAACTTAACGCTTCGTCTTTTATCTGTAAAGCACTGGTTAAAATTGACTCGGCTGTGAATGTTTGTACTTTTGATAATATATTGCCCACATTAAAATTTTCTACTATATTTTTTATGTTTTCTATTGACTTATCTATAATCTTACTAATTTGATTTTTCAAATTGTCTAACAAACTTGCGATACTGAAGTTCGTTATTTTTCCAATAAAGTCACTTATTTTTCCGGCCAAATCTTGTGCCAATGTAAAGAACCCAGCTACTGCTCCAAATATCGTAGGAGCTAATGCACAGAATGAACCAAGTGATGATTTAGAAAAGCTACTATTGTAAAAATTATCCCATTGCCTTAAAGTGACACTTGGGTTTTCAATATATTCTTGGGTTAATGATTGTGGCGTGAAAAAGTTTGATATCGTAAACTCCGCTATTTCAACAGATGTTATGGATGTTCCTTGATTTAAGCGAAACTCTATATTTGGATATTGCAGAAAATCTATTTTGGCCTGTGGAGCTATTGGATTTTTTGCCCTATAGAAAAACAAATTCGTGGCATTGACAGAATCCCTAAAGTCTTCTTCACCAAAATTAGAAATTACATCAGCAATAGGATTTCTTTCCGAAAATATGATCTGACTTTCGAAATTGGAAACCAAAAAAGAAATATCACTTCTTCTTAAAAATCCATCATTAGAAGGGGCAACATTAGTTGCGTTTATATATTTTTTGTCAATGTCGCTTGTATTGTCACAAGAGTTAGGTGCATTTGTCACAACACTAGTTGGCACGAAAACTTCAGCTAAAACGCGATTTTCTATATTATTTGGATTGTCTTGGTATTCTATCATTGTAGATTCCTATTAAACCATAACCCCACCAGAACCAGTGTAGTTCTTGATGTAGTCTATTGCACTTAAAGTTGCACTAATTGATACGTTCGATTTATTTGGACCTCCGTAAAAACTATTTCCAGCTTTTGGACCAGTTATGACTGGCAAACCTGCCCATATTCTAGCTATATTATTTCCGAACTGTTCTTTGGTTATTGCGCCACTTTTGTATCTATTGAGACCACCGTTAACTAAAAGTTGGATTCCGATTGCATCTTGCACGTCCGGTGAAAACTTGTCACTGTTACTGATATTGGTTCTTGCAAGTGTTTCTGTAAGAGTAGAAGGTATGATTTGGTATCTGCCTGCTGCAAATATCCTATCTGGATTAGATATAGGTAATGCTTGTCTTCTACGCAATTCGGCAATTGTCATTTGGCTAAAATCTAACTTGCTGTTGGCGGATAACACCTTATTTCCAGAAGTTCCTCTATTGTACGCATTATATCCCCCTGCTGCTTCTGATTCAGCCTTGGCAATAAGATTTAATAATGGTCTTAATGCTTCTGGTGCAAATTCAGAAGTCTCGCCACCACCACCTACTGACCCATCGTTATCGTCTTGTGATGAAAACCCAGTAGAACCGATTGATGAAGTGTTTTTATATGAACCACCACCGCCTCCTGTAGAACTACCTGTAGAACCAGCTGTAGAACCGATTGCTTTAGCTGTTGGTTCTGGTAATTCTGCGCTTTCCGCAGATTCTGCGCTATTTGAATTGCTTGCTTGCACGGGCACGACTGACTGTCCACTTGAAAGCTGTATGATATCGTCTACTGCTACTAAACTAGCGTTTAAGCTAATTTTTGTGCCGCCGCCTATCTTGACATGACCGCCTTTAATATCAAGCGCACCAGAAGAGGTTAGGTACATGCTTTGTGATTTTATGTTGGCAACCCCACCAAATTGTGCAAGTAAGTCATCACCTGATTTTATATTAATAGAATTAGTTGCTTCTTGAAATATGGAAATTCCTGATTTTATATGGATAGACTTGGCGGATTCGACATTCATGTTTTTTGCTGATTTTATATTGACATTTTCTACATTTGCTTCGATTCTAATCTTAGCGCCTCTTGCTTGTATTTCTTCACTTGAATTTAAGTTTAGCTGACCTGCAACAGAAAGTTCATGATTGCCATGGATCATTTGTCTATAATCTCCGAATATTTCTTCGGTCTTATTTCCTTTCACAATAACATGACTATCGCCTTCTATCGTTACGATACTGCGACCACCTATATAAACATGATGATTATCTTTTGTTACATCATACTTATCTGACGCTGTTTTATCTAATTTGGTTCCTCTGGAATCTATTTGTAAAAATGAACCAGAGCGATGCCATATCATTATTCTTTCGGCACCTGGGGTATCATCTATTTCAATAGAGTGTCCTGATGCGGTTTCTGTAACTCTATTGAATGGGTATTGTGCCGCATATGCCGCACTTGGTTCTTCCCATGTTGGGTTTCCTTCAGTAGAAGAAATATTACGGACTCTATTTACTTCTTGACCTAAGACGTAAGTTTCTTCTATGTTTTCGCCTCTTGCCAATCTTGACAAAAGTGGTTGTCCAAAATCACGCGCCCTACTACCAAAAGAAAGTCTATCATAATATGAAGGCTCGCTGTTGGGGAATCTACCCCAACCATTTTTTTGTGGATCTATGGTTTCGGTCATTTGCGTAGGGATCAATCCTAATATCATAGGCTGTTGTGCATCACGTCCATCAATGAAAAATCCAAACACCCAAGAGTTCAATGGTGGAGGTGGATTGTTTGGATCATAGCTACCGCTTATTGGGATGGCCCATGGAAGGCTATCTGATGGAACTTGGTCTACTGTACCATGAACGTTGAAGGCCCTTACCTGTACCCTTCCTTCAAGCCTTTCGTCCACATTGTTTTCGACCACACCGATAAACCACAATGGGTTCTTTATCCCCATGCCACTTTCTTCCATTATGAACTCCAATCATATTTTACTAATTGCATAACTATTTGATATACGTCATTGTCAAAACTGTGTCTCAAGGTATGTAAAAGATAATTACCGGAAAGTTGGGGGTTGTTTTTCTTATCCGAACTTGAAGTAAATTCTGTTACCAGCAACTTAACCACATCACCCGCTTTCAAGTCTAATCTCCCATAAGCAACTGCATTTACTGTTGTACTTTTTAGATGATGTCTATATGCTAATCTATTAGAAGCAATCTCAGCTAAAAATTGTTCGCCCCTAATGTTGCTGGGCTCGTCACCAAGTGATCCGTAATCTCGAACCAACAAAAACTTTCGTTCGTTTTCTTGTAAAAAAACATCGTTTTCAAATTGTTCACTGTGTGTATCTTTACTATTAGCATCAAACTTAACGTACCGATCTTTTTCTTCTTTATACACATAACGATTGTTGATAAGCTTTTTCCTTACCAAATCGAGCTCAACGACATTGTTTGTGTAGGCTCCAGAATTTAAATCGGAAATTGAGTCTGCTCTTTGTGAATTATACAACTCTTTAAGATTTTGCATCTGCTTCAAGAATTCTATTCCAGAATTGTCAATATTAAGATCGAAAGTAAACTCTTTTATATCTTTGCCATCATTTTCAAATGCGGTTTTCATAAGAAACTCATCAGATACGAAATTGAAGCTATCGCTGTTTTCAAAAAATCTAAAAGAACATGAAGGACTTTCTATACTGTATGCCCTTGAAGCCAAAAAATTCATAGTTTGCATTGGTGTGTAGTTAGGGATAACACATCTGAAAATGCCTTCTGTCGGTTCTACTACAATAGGTTTGGGGCTGTCATAATACTTTTCGTATACATCCTGTGCGATGTTTGAAATAGCTGTTTCGTATGGCGTCAGTATTTTTCTCAGACCTGCTTTAAATCTTGCATATGAAGTAAAATGCATCGTGTATATCACACCATCATTATTTGGTTTGATCTGGACGTTATCAATTTTATACACAAAAAGATCAAACACTTTTTTGGTTTTTAGTGGGTCTATAAAAGATAGCTCTAACCGCTCTTCGCCGCGAAGTGGAAAATCTTCCATAAATCCTATATTATCTACCATATCAATAGAACCTCGAATACTATCATATTCTATGGATTCGTTTATATCAATTCTTGGTATCATATTTTGAATATCAATTTGCTTGCCATTATAATTCGATATAATAGCTTTTTCTAAAGTATAAAACCCAGGTAATACATATCCTTCTGACATTATCTATTTCTAATTTCTTCATCAATTTGCGACAAGTATTTCTTGTCAACTAAAAGAATGTTTCTTTTATTTTCATTGGTATCATATTCTAAATCATAGATTCTATAAGGCTTCCATTCTTCCGGAATAATCCTATCAATAACAATTTTTTTATTCGATTCTGTTCTCAATATCACACTATCTTCTTTTCTTAAATATAAAGTTTGGAAGCTTATTGAGTTTAATTTTATTATATCTGGCATCATACTTCCTTATAGTAGTAAACTATATTATTATCATTGTCTTGTCTTCTTGTCCAATCTACCACATCATAACCTTCCAATCCACCTGATTCAACTTTGTATTTTTGTATTAAGTACTCATGAAAATTTTGTTCTGAAAGTGGCCAATCATGATATGGGTCTAGTGTATTGTTTGAAAGATATACCAACCAAGTATAGTCAGTGCTACCATAATAATAAAAGGCAATGTCTTCTGCTTTATCATCATCTTTTATAGTGTATGGCAAAAAAACATATGGATTTGAAAGACTAAAATTATTGAACTTATCGTTTCTTGATAAATCTCTTGACAATTTACCATCATATCTTATCAGTGGAAGTGTTTCAAAATATTCACTCATTTAAAATCCTCTTGTAATTCCGCGCTGCAAATCGGCTATAGCGCCTTGGATATCTTCATCCGTTTGTCCTGAATTGGTGCTACCTACCCCGCCGTAATCTTCGGAAGTATGTATATCTGTTTCTATGACGTTCATAGAAATATTAACCATGGCAGGCTTTCCGCCTTTTACAAAAGCAAGACCTTGTGGTGAAAAGTCCACACTGAAAGATTGTACCATGCAAGTTTTATAATATACGAAATATGATTGATCCACACCAAAGAAAAATATGTCAACAGTGCTTGGATAATTCAAAAGTACTCTATTTAGACCACGAACTTGGCCGTAAGATGGCAGTATGTTTTTCTTTATTGTATTATTTATGTCTCGAATTGCCTTTGATTCTGATTCGGATCTAGGAGCTAAACTCCAATTGAATGTGTGGGTTTTCATTTCAATGCCATCAAAAAATAATGATGCTTTTGGATTTACTGTATTACCAAAACCAGCATCTAAATTTCTCGACAAACCACTAAAATTTTTGTCAATAACTCTTCTTGATAAAAAGGCGGCATCTCTTGACAGGCTTCCCAAGTCCAATGCCATTAATGCTTTCAAATCTGGCGTAGGTAGCGAATCAAGCATAACCCCACCCAAATTGCCTAATGTTTGGTCAGACACATTTCCTTGTACGCCCAGACCAGCGGCACCAGCAGACACAATATCACCTGTAAATTCTTGATCAAATCTTTGTATTCTAACAGTGAAGTTGTCAGCTATGTTAGTTGGTAAAGGAAGCATTATGTTATCCATGCCAGTAAGGTTAGCATTAGATAAAGTTTCATCAGTAACCTTATTGAGTGCCCTTTCACCTGGCTTAACATACTCGTATTTTCTGAACATAAAAAGAAGAGAGTGCGCACCCAAATCATCGGGGAACTGCAATATATTACTATTTCTGCCTCTTCTTTTTCTTTCTATTACTGTAGATATTGGCATTTATCTTCCTTATGTTCGTATAAATAGTATTAACGCTTATTCTTATTTATACGAGAGAAAATAAAAAATGGCATATAGTGGACGATTTAAGCCTAATAAACCAGAAAAATATAAAGGCGACCCAAGTAAGATTATTTACAGGTCGCTTTGGGAATTGAAATTTTTTAGATTTGTGGATAAGCACCCAGATATCATTTGGTGGCAGAGTGAAGAAATCGCAGTACCTTATCGTTCACCCATAGATGGAAAAATGCATCGTTACTTCCCTGATGTTATTTTAAAGAAAAAAATTGGCGATGATAAATATGCAATAGTGATGATAGAAATTAAACCTGACAAGCAGACTAGACCACCAGACATTCAAAAGAAAAATTCTACACCAACTGGAAGAATATCCACAAGGTATTTGCGCGAGGTTAAAACTTATGGTGTTAATGAAGCAAAGTGGATAGCCGCAAAAAAATACTGTGACGAAAGAGGTTGGGTTTTTGAAATAATGACAGAAAAAGGACTTGGGATAAAATAAAATGGCTAAAATTTTCGATGATTTATTACTCAAGGGTTTGAAAGCTGGACAAGTGCCAGCACGAACAAGCACGGCAAGGACATGGTATCGTGATCAAGCCAAAGGTCTTGGTAAGATAAACGAAACCTCTCTGATGAAAAGTAAAGAAAATCAATTTGAAAGTAGGTTCCGAATTGGCAATATGTACATGTTCTTTTATGATCCAAAACACAAAGCCACACTACCGTATTATGATAGGTTCCCTTTAATATTTCCAATAAATAAAGCAAAGGGTGGTTTCTTAGGCATCAACTTCCATTATCTTCCATTGAAACTTAGAGCTTCTTTGATGGACAATCTATATGAGATAACCAGTAATGAAAAATACGACGAAAAAACAAAAATGGAAATATCATACAAGATATTAAAATCTGCGGAAAAGTTTGCTGAATTCAAACCGACTATAAAACATTATCTATCAAGTCAAATTCGTAGTCGTCTTTTGTATGTTAATCCAGTTGAATGGGATATTGCATTATTCTTAGACACCGCAAGATTTGAAAAAGCGACAAAAACCCAAGTCTGGGCAGACTCAAAAAAGATAATACGAGGAAGTAAATGACTTTTAACATAAATGATTTCAAGGCCAAGATAAATCAGTATGGGGGGTTAGCGCGCACCAGTTTTTTTGTAGTAAGCATATTTGAAAAAAATATAGACAGACCTTCTAATCAATACATGCCAAGTGGTGATTTGCGTTTTTTTTGTAAATCTGTAAATATGCCAAGTATAAATTTAGCCGTGACTGATTTCAAACCACAAGGATTTGGTATGGCTCACACTATGCCAATCGGTATAAACTCTGACCCACTAAGCTGTATTTTCATACTAGATTCGGATCACAAGGTTCTTAGCTTTTTTCATGAATGGATTCAACGCGTAGTGAACTATGATTTATCTGGTGGCGCTTTTTCTTCGGTAGATGATAAGTACCCATATGAGATTGGATATAAAAAAGAATATGCTTTGGATATGGAAATACGCTTCTATTCTACCCACGATGAAAACGCATTTTATCTGTGCACTTTGAAAGACGTTTACCCAACTCAAATTGGTTCCATCAATCTAAGTTGGGAAGAAAATAACTCATTGGCCAGCTTGCCAGTTAGCTTTTCTTATAGTGAAATAAGAATGCAGGCTGCAATTACAGGTTCACCTACTGAAAGGTTTTCAAGAGGAACTGGTTATCTTCAGTATCTAAATACAGTAGGTGGGTACGGACAATCAATTGAACAGTCTGGGTTGCCAAGGTCTATACAAGATGCAGTTAACAAATTTACCACAATCAAAAATGACTTCGCAAGATTGAAAAATCTTTTTAAATAATAAGGACATAAATTATGGCATTACCCAAGATAGATTTACCGATATACACATTCAAATTACCTTCTACTGGTGAAAATGTAAAGTTTAGACCATTCACTGTCAAGGAAGAAAAGATACTTCTGACCGCTCAAGAGTCCGATGACCCTGAACAAATTATGCTTTCAATCAAGCAAATACTGAATAACTGCTTGCTCGAAAAAGACATTGATAGTTTGGCGGTTTTCGATATTGAATATCTATTGATAACACTTAGGTCAAAATCAGTTGACAATAAGGTAGAATTTGAAATTACAGACCCCGACACACAAGAAAAAATAAAACTGGAGCTAGATTTGGGTTCGGTGAAAATAGAAAAAGACCCAAACCATACTAATAAAATAAAGCTATCTGATGTGTACACTTTATTTCTAAAGTATCCTACTATTGACAACTTTGCTATAATTGCATTAAAAGAAAAACAAACAAGCGAAGACAGCTACAATGTAATGATTGCATGTCTTGATAAATTGGCTTCTGATGAAGATGTGTTCAATTTCAAAGATTTTAGTAAAAAAGAAATTGATGATTTTGTTGATAGCCTGCACAGCGACACAATCAAACAAATAAAGAAATTCTTCGACACCCTTCCAAAAGTAAGACATGAAATCGCATATACAAACTCGGAAGGGAATAATAAGATATTTGTGATACAAGGAACAGAATCTTTTTTTATCTGATGTTGTGCCACACTAATTTATTTTTATATTATAAGAAGATATTTGTGATGGCCCAACACCATGATTACTCGATAGCAGAAATAGAAAATATGCTACCCTTTGAAAGAGATATATATTTTGATATGTTATCAGATTACATAAAGCAACTAGAAGAACAACAGCAAAATAGTAGGTAAAAATGGCGGCAACATTAGAAGAAGTAATCGAAAAGCTAAAAGATGAGGGACAGCTAACAAGGGTCTCAGAGATAAACTCATCTAAAGATATTTCACAAAAAATTGAAGCTTATGGACCAGTCTTTGAATCTATTAAAGCAAGCCTACTCACACAAAATGCAGCGACAAAAGAAGCTTTAGAGGCCCAAAAAAGGAAAGATGATCTTAGTGGACTTAATAATAATGGGGGCGAGCCGCCTCCAGCACCAGTACCGCCTCCAGCACCAGATGCGAATAGAAATATTGAAGATGAGGGATCTTTAAGTGCAATATTTAAATTGGGATTACTTGGTAGCGCATTTACAATAGCAGTAAGTGCGAGTATTGCGGTAATTACTTCACAATTAAAAGAAATAGCTTTTTTTACAAAATTTTTCGTCCCAAGTTTGGCTACAGGGTTAAATAATTTTAAGACATCAGTAATAACAACATTTGTAAATTTTGGTATCGCTATAAGAGATACATTTAATGCTGCAAGGCAATCATTATCTACAACGATAACAAACGCAATTACTAGTATAAGAAATGCATTTTCAATTACAGCACAATCACCAATTGCAAATTTCATAACGTCTCTTAGCGATAGAATAAAACTAGTAAGTGATATTTTTAGAGACGGTATAGTGGCTATTAAAAGTTTATTTACTTCGTCAACTGCGCTAAATGGGTATTTTACAAAAATTGGCGATTTTTTAAGAGCTATAGGTTCAAGTGTTTCTTGGCTAGGCAAAATACTTGGAAAAATATTCTTGCCTTTGAATATAATTATCACTGCATTTGAGACTATAAAGGGCGCAATAGATGGTTATGCAGAGGGGGGTAAACTTGGTTTTTTCGAAGGGGCAATAAATGGATTTTTCACATCACTTATTACAGTACCATTGGATTTAATAAAAAGTATGGTTGGTTGGGTTGTTGGTAAACTTGGTTTTGATGAAACATCTGAGGCAATAAAATCTTTCAGTTTTACAACATTATTTACTAATATGACAGCTGGTGTTTTTGATTTCTTGCGTGATACGTTCGAATGGGTAAAAACATTATTTTCAGATCCCGTTACTGCACTCAAACAACTGTGGAATGGTTATGTTGGTGAAGGTGGGTTTCTTGATTTAGTATGGACGCCAGTAAGTTTAGCTATTGATTGGGTGTCTAAAAAGTTTGGTTTCAGAGACGAAGATGCACCTACCTTCAATCTTCTTTCTTATTTGAAAGATGTGTGGAGTGGTGTAAGAAATATGGTAGTAGAAAAATTTCAAGACTTGACTGGATTTTTTTCCAGCATTCCAGACAGGATACAGATGTTTGCAGAAGGCATGTTTATTGATGTGTCCGAAAAACTAAAAATTGGGTTTGCAGAATTTGGCGATTGGATTTCCTCTATACCAGCAAGAATAAAATTGATGGCATTGAATGCGATTAGTTCGGCAACATCCTTACTTCCTGAATGGGCACAAATAGTATCAAAATCAGACCTTAATGAAGCACAATCAAATGTCAATAATGGACAAAACGATTTTAGATCAAACATAGATCAAATAAAAGCTACAGCGGCGGCAGCAAGACTTGATTTAGAAACCCGTATGGGCGAATTTCAAATGATAGAAAGAAACGCGGCAAAATCTGGAAGTACAATACTGATAAATCAATCGCCAGTCATCGCACCTTCTGTTCAAAATAATGTTAGAGGTGGTTCGAGCTCAAATCAAACATTTATTAGTGGCGGAGGCAATGGCGGTGGGTCAAGTCTTGATTATGGAATGCCAAGAGGTATAAACTAAAAAGAGAGCATGTTTATGCTCTCTTTCAATCATTTGTCAATGGTTATTTTATGATAACTCGTCAGCCATTTCGTGATTTCTATCACGATGTCCTTCTTCGTCCAATCTTACTGCAATTACAACATCCCTAAGTGTAGCATCTTCAGGTAGGCCCCAGTATTTAATTGCTATCTTTGGTGCAGGTACATTTTCAATTTTTCCTTTGTCAATCTCCAAAAGAAATTCAGTGTAGGAACGAACAGCTTCTTCTTCGAAATATCCTACAATTCTATGTGCAGTTTTTTGAAAAAAGAAATACACAAATGCATAGAAAATAACAAATAATGCTTGCGTAGTCATTATTATTACTCTTTCAAACCAAGAAGGCTTAGAAAGTTCAACAAATGTCATCAGATGCATTCTTTCATTGTCTGCCTCATCCAACAATTCTTTTATCCAGCCTTTATCATCTTGCATGTTTCTTAGTGATTTCAAGTGCAATCCTGCACCTGCAACCATCCCAGGGACAGCAGCTACTGTTTCAAGAACAACTGCTCTATGTATATACTTTTTCCTAAAGAAGGTATCAGCAATAAAGCGAAGGGCTTTTGTGAAACCCTTCGCTATTTTATCCGAAACATCTTTTGGTGTGTGATGTTTCTCCATGTCAATTAATCTTTTTTGGAAACAAAAGAATAAAGCTCTTGTGCGCTATCCATCATTTCTTTTGGTGAATACATAGAAGGCTTTACAAATTTTGATTGTGTGATAACATCTGACACAGATTTGTTCCAATGTTTAGATGCACTTTCAACTGTGTTCCAGTATGTATTCATCGAATCTTGGTATTGTTGATCCATCATTTCTTTTGCCATTTTTAGGACATCTAACCTAATCTCGAATCCATTTTTACTCATTTTCGTATCCTTTTTGTTTTGTGTGTGTGTGTTTTCTTCTTCGCCATAGTATGGTATATGTGACATACCATGTTCTCCTCTGTGTGTATGGACCCCTACACAAATATGATTTTCGTGTAGGGATTTTTGTTATTCGGTTCCGGTGCTACCAAAACCACCTTCTCTTGTAGTTTTTTGTTTAGGGCGTCTTTTTGCTTCTTCAATTAAATATGTAGGAAGCTTTTCTAGCATTGCTTGTGCAAGTCTATCGCCATCATATACAGTAATTGGGGTATCACTCATGTTAAACAATGTGATGAATACCTCATCAATATAATCACAATCTATGACACCAACAGCGTTAGCCAAAGTCAAACCATATTTTACTGCCATACCTGATCGCGGATATACTTTCATGACATGCTTATCTGGAATATCAAAAATTAGACCCGTTGGTATTAAAGTTCTGAACTGCGGTTGCACTTGAAATTGAATGCCGCTTTCAACTTTTTTGACTGGAATTTCAATCATTTTGTTATGTGGATTGAATGTTTTGATTCTTGTTGTAACTTCAAAACATGCCCGCAAATCAAACCCCGCCGAACCTTCTGTCGCAAATTCTGGTAGGATAGCTTTTTCGTTCAAACGAAAAATTTTCATTATTTACCTCACTTCTTTTTTCCAATATTATATTTACTTTCAAGAACCCATTGCTCTTTTTCTTTGTGTGATAGTATCTTAATCTTGCTCAATGGTGCAACAAGTTCTTCTGTTTCCATATTATCAACGACTTCTAATAGGCCCCATTCTTCCAAAAGATTTACGATGGTATTTCTTCTGCCTTCATCATCTTCATCAAAATTGTCGTCTTTACCATCTAAGATAAAAAGTTCTTTAAAATGAAGAATTGAGTATCTACCTTGTTTATGTAATATATGACAAGACTGATATAGCTTTTTTTCTTTTCTTGAAGCTATGCCTATTCTGGTCAGTGTCTCTTTAATTTTAAGAAAATCTTCTGGTTGGTGTAGTGAAATTTCTACCCCAACACCCCTAAAGATGTCATTTTTAACCATAATTTCACCCCTTTATTATTATTTTTATCATGACCAAACATTAACAAGTCACAAGGGTATTTATACAATAAATATTATCCGCCTTTTTGCATACTATCTCTGATTGTAATCAAGTTTTCTTCTTTCAAAACCCGAATATATTGCTTGGCAGTAGTACGATTGCACTGATAAAACACTTGAACCATCTTAGTATTTTCTTCAAGAGTTTTATCTTTTTGATGTGCCGCCCTAAACCTATTTCTTGGCCTAAGCATATTTAGATAGTATCTGTACTGCGCATCATTAGACAACCCATGGCACATATTCATCTCGTTTGCGTGTAATATGGTATCAGGAAATCTCGAAAGTATCTTATTTATAGCATATGCCGGATATGCTTTTTCGACTGTTTCGGGCGATTCACTTTCGCCTATTATGTCTTTTTTGTTATGCGTAACCGACTTAATGAAATCAGTAAACTTGTATTCTTCACTCATTATAGAAACTTTCCCAAATTGTCATTTGAATCATCATACACCAAAGGTGGTGATTTTGCAACAGTTTTAAGTTGTACCTCATCTTTATTGTGCATTGCAAATTTTATTCTTGCTTCTGCAATTTCCATATAACTTTTGTCCATTTCAATACCAATAAATTTAAAGCCCTCATACATAGCCGCTTTACCTGTAGATCCTGAACCCATGAAAGGGTCAAGAACGGTCCCGTTTGGTGGTGTTATCATGCGAACTAGGTGTTGCATGAGTGAAACAGGTTTGACTGTAGGATGTACGTTTTTTCTGGTAGTTTCCCGAAATGTCTTTGTTCCATCTAAACCAGCCCCAACAGATTTTTTATCTTTACTTCTAAGTGGAAGACCCGAAGCCTGTTTTGAATTAAATTCTCCTAAACCTTCATCTCGATCACCAGAGCTTGCTTTTGCGCAGTAGAAGAATCGTGACGCGCTACCTTCACTACCGCCATATTCAGATGTACCTCCGCGCGATGCTGTTCCATATATGATGCCACTACCCGAACCAGCATAACCACCTTTTGCTTGCTGATCGCTTGTTAACGCACCAGATTTAGAATATGGAAAAAGATCAACAACTTCATCACTTCCATCATGAATAAGATTAGAAGGGAATCTTCCTTTTGGATCACCACCAATAAATTTACCAGCATCAGAAGTAAAGCTCACGCTTCCCGATTTGGAATAGCTTTTAGCTTGTGACATTTCATGATCTCTCGGTTTACTTTCAGAAGTTTCTATTCTTGAACCATCAATATTAATTCCCCCAGTACCATATTCCAATACGTTTTTTGCTACTGTCCCAATAAGTGGTTTTCTTGCCAACACAATAGGCTCATACGCGGGTTTTAGCGCAGTTCCCCAGCCTTCCCAATGTTTTGCTTCATCTGTTTTTGGTGCATCACTTTTGATAGATGAACCTTCTGTTTTTGAACCAACAAACCCAGAATGGCCATTTGTAGTCGTCTGCCTAATTGATGTAGGTCCATCACGCAAATTCACATTCACATCTTTTATAGATTTGGAGTCACTATTGCCAGTTAACAAATTAGCATCTATAGCTTTAGAAATGTTCATAGATTTCGGGAATCCTGTTCCAAAAACCCATGCCAATTGATCGCGAATTTCAAAACCAGCAATTCGTATTGACAAAGTTCCGATGTCATATGTTCTTGTGCCAAAAAAAGCAATCATATGTCCACCTGGCTTTAGTACGCGCAAACACTCTTTCCAGATATTAGGGCTTGGCACGAAACTATCCCATTCCTTTCCCATGAATCCTTTGTGGTTATGACTATACGATTCGCCATTCATCCAGTGTGTAAGAACTTCTATCATATCAGGTTCTTTAGACAGACCATAAGGAGGGTCTGTCACGATACTATCTACACTATTGTCAGGCAACTCTTTCAACTTATCAACGCAATCGCCATTGTATAGCCTATACTCATTCATATACTGGTTCCTTGTTGCCATCTCTTTTTTTCATTATTTCTTCCAATGTTCCTGCACAAATAGGACACATATCAACAGTAAATATGCTTCCATCTGCACTATACTGGAATTGAAACGATTGCTCTTTTGTGGGTTTCAAGTCACAAAAGAAACAATCGGTGTATTCTACTTTTGTATTTTTGCCAAAAAAACTAAACACTTTTACACATACTCTGCTTCAAACATTACAACCGTCAAGAAAGCACAAAGATTGATAGTAGGATTTGCTACCATAGAATGTTGGTATGAATATTTGCCCAACTCAACGATGAACCCAGGTAGTGCATTTTTCTTTACGAGTGTTACCGATGTTCGGTAGATTTTTTCAAATAATTCATTGGCATCTTGGTCAGAGTTATCATCACACCAATTAATCATCGCATCAAATTCTTTTTTCTTGAGAATAGAAAACAGTTGCTCTACAGTTTCTTGCTTGACATTTATAAGAATGCCCTCATCAATTTTTCCTGTACCTGCGTAGCTTTGAAGCTCAGTCAGCACTCTTCTAAAATCGGGAAAGAATTTTTCAATTACTTTCGCAACAATTTTTTGCTCGTATTCTACATTTTCTTCTTTGAGAATAGCAATTACCCGCTTGAAAAACTGGCCAGCAAGTTTGGGCTTTTCTTCATTTTCGATGACAAAATCAACATTTGAGAAACGCGAATTGCGAAGTGGTTCGATGATACGATTTTTATAGTTGCAAGTAAAGATAAAACCGCAATTTTTTGAATACTCCTCAACAAAATTTCTAAAGCTTGCCTGCGCTTTTGAAGTGATGTAATCAGCCTCATCAATAATTACATATTTTCTTCCACCAGAAAAAGAGACAGATGAAGCAAATGTGGTAATGTCATTTCGTATAGTATCCATATTCCCATCAAGCGAACCGTTGATTATCATATAATCACAATCGAGCTCTTTTAACATAGCAATCGCAGCGGTAGTTTTGCCAGTTCCTGGGGGGCCTGATAAGAGAAGATTTGGTATACTCTTATTATCTATAAAATTTTGAAACGATTTTTTAGTTTTTTCTGGCAAAATGGTATCTTGAATGCGGGATGGGCGATATTTCTGCGCCCAAAGTATCTCGTCATTTTTAGACTCTAAATTCATATTTTCTTTACCTCTGTGTGTTTCATAATATAATGTAGTGAAGAAGTAGGGTTATTCCCCTACTTCCTCTTCTGATACTTTCTCTTCAGGTGTATTTGCTTTTACAATAGCAAAAAACTTTTCACGAAGTTGCCCCACAACAGCAAGCTCATCACCCTTGATTGCACCTCGTTGTGAACAAGCGTCAATTATGTTCACAACGGTCACGAGGTCTTGAAGGTTTATATTAGATTGTTCTTGTGTCATTATTCGCCCTTTTTGTATGTTGATTTTGATTCAATGGCAATAAAGTACATCAAGCCCTCTGTTTCAAATTTCGAAATGCCAGCGGAGCTTAGGGAAACCTTGTAGTTCTTTGGTAGAATTTTTAGGTTTTCTGTCTTGATAATTAGGGTAAATGTATCATTAGTTTCGCCAAGTTCAACCCCAAAAGTATCAGCAGTTGGATTTCCACTATCAATTGCCCGCAAGTAACAAACGCCGCCTTCACCAACAAATGCTACTTCTGGGAGTTGCAGAATACCTGAAGCTTTGATAACAGATTGTAGATCAGACCATTCGATATCAACTTGGACATCAACAGAAGGAATCTTGATTTCTTTATCGGGCGGTGTTATGACCATAGATGGCTCGGCATAGGTATATTTTGTTTTGCGTCGGCCTTCGGAAATTACAAAGTTTTTTTCATTAAACTCTAGTGTCGGTTGGCCATATAGGCTATATGCTGATAGAAAGCGCGATAGATCATAAACACATGCATTGCTTGGGATTTCGTCTTCGATAGTAGCGATAGCCATCACCGTTTTTTGTGGGCTAATTGTCCGCAGTTCATTTCCTGCTTTGAAAACAATGGATTGATTAATTGAAGAAAAATTCTTCAATATGCTCATCGTATTTTCTGAAAACTTCATTTGTAGTCCTTTCATAATAAATTCAATTTAGATTAGTATAAAGACCATACTAACCTTTTTATATCACATAGTCAAGTATAATATTATTGTTTTGTGGTTGGTAGGTCATTTTCTGCACGATGAATTGCTTGTAGTCGCATCACGTCGGCTGCAATATCATGGGCGGAGTAATGTTGTAGATATTCTTTTTCCCACAATTCTTCATCTTCAACTGGTATGAAATTAGTGTCTGTGGTGAAATCAAATTTTGCGTCAATATATGTACTAACATCACGAACTCGCCAAGGTTTGAATTTATTACTATGCAAATCTTGATGCCCAACCGAATGTGAAACCCTTTGTAATACAACAGGGTCAAACATATTATTGCGCGTCCACCAATACACATAAGGGTAATTTTCGATATGTGATGTAATTTTATCGTAAAAATCTTCTAGTGATAGGTCATCTTTTTTGGGTTTAATAGTTTCTTTGTGATTTTGTGATTTTCCTGCCCACCAATCTACGCTATTACTATCAACTTCAAAATTATGTTTCGTTACTTGCTCTTTGACCGAGCATTTAAATGTACTGACATTAGAAACTATACTTTTGAAACTATATGGGTCTGTACCAAAAAGACCCCAATCGAAAACAAACATAGAACAGTTTATAATTGCACATTTATTTGGATCGAACCCAAAGGTCTGAAAGTCTATGAAAAGGTCTTTTCTATTGCGCATTTATATATTTCCTTTCATGAAAAAAAACTTTCGATGGTATCAATTTTTTTGGCACTCCAACCAATAGCAGTAAGAATTTTATTGACTGGTGCAACGAAAAGTTTTTCAAATTGTAAGTCGTAGTCGATATAGTCGTGAAGCCCCAATTCTGGTGGTAATACGTTAGCATATGAAATTACGTTTTCGCCGGAGGGATTTGGCATTTTAAGATAGACGTATTTGATCTTATCGCCAGACATTATGATGTCATATTTCTTATCTAATTCTTGTTTCTTGAGCATCCGATTGTATATGATACAGCCCCTAACATGAATAGGGCAAGCTTTGCGGTATGTGTTACCATCCATATATTCTTCGATAGAATTAGTACCTGATATCTTTGATATTTCTTCTACAGGCAAGCTCTTAAATGTGTCTTTAAAATCATCAACAAAACTCTGAACTTCTTTTTCAGTGCTGTTCATAATAACCTTAAAGGTCTCTTTCATTTTTTTACGACATACCTCTGGGGTAGAGGATCTTACTGCTTCAATTCCCGTTATAGAAATTTTAGGAATATCATAATGGACGCCTTCGCTGTTAAGGACATTCATAATATATCGCTTTTTCGCAACAAACAGTGTTCTGTTTGTTATCTTTTCTCGTTTCATCCTCATCGCATTTTCGTATGAACCCATATAATTTGAAAGCTCTTTATATGCGTCAGACAACACAACTTCAATTTTAGTCTTACAAACACCGTCTAGAAATTCTTCGCCTTGTGACACAGAAATATCATCTGGCCCAAAAACTTTTTTAACTAATGGACCCATGCCCAGATAGATACTGTCGGTGTCGATGTAATGAATATAGTCTACATCTTGTGTTTTCATTATTTTATTCATGTAAGCGTTCACTGCTTTTTCTGCATACCTAACCGAAAGTTGGCCTGACATAGTAATAGCTTCCGCCATTTCGCCAATATAATACAGGAAATATATATTTGCAGTTGCGCCATATAGTGAGTTCATAGCAATCTTAATTGCCATTTGGGCATTGTGCAACTGTACAATTTTTTTCTTAGTCTGTAACTCCAAAATCAACAAATCTTCGTTTGTCATATCGCATAAATTTATCATTAAAATCCTTTATCATTATTATACTTTATATCACAAATTCGTTCTAATTTCCACATAATTATGTAGATATTGCCAAATTTGACTTTCTTTTAGCTTTCTCTTCGTTTATAAGCTCTAACAGTGATTCCATCTCTAACATCTCTACTTTAGTTTTGCTTCTTTTGGCATAATATTCATTAATGATTTCGGGGATGACACCGATTTTTTCGTTACTGAAATGAGCCCCGTTAGCGCAAACAGAATGATTTTTATTGTTGTTTTGATACTTACCTTCCAAGACCATATCTGGTGTCACTTTAGAACGCACATATGAAATATAAGTTTCGGGCGACATATTGTATTGAGCCATTAACTTAGGATACAGGCTGTTCAAATCGAATGAAACTACCCAAGAGTAAATATTTGGAATTGGTTCTTTCACATACCCCCCAACTAAATCTGATGGTGTACCACCCGAAATAGATTTTACGGCTGGAACTAACTTTTTGTCCATTAGTTTTCTGTATATTGTAGCTTCCCAAATGCCTACTGTGCCAAATGCATCGTTGAAGTTAACGCCCCCACCATAGGCAACAGTAAGAGTCAAAGAAAGCATTGCTGTTTCATCTTCAAATCTTTGAATTAGTAAAGTGTCTTTTAGGTTATAGTCTAAGTAAAGTTGGGGATTGTTATCATATAGTGCGGTAAGTGTTCCGTATTGTGAATAGTCCAGCTTTTTTTCACCCAACACAACATGTGCAATATGATCAAGTCTATAACTTTCTTGTGTGCCATATTTGTATCCAAATTTCTTGAACACGTCCATATAGTCTATTATTGAAATACCATAAATTTCATAGCTGTATTGTCTCTTACCAAATTTTTCAATCGACTTCTTTTTAATATACCCCCAAGGTGAAAGCTCTTTTGCTCTTGCTTCACTGAACAGGCTGATAATTCTAGTCACTACATACTGCACATCGAAGAAGTCACAATTCCACCCAGTTACGATATCAGGATAATTTTCACACCAAATCCTCATGAATTTTTCGAGCAAATCCTTTTCAGAATCGCACTTGATAAAGCGAATATTTTTTGGATCTATGCCTGTTAAGGTCGCGTACCTATCATAGTCTTTAAGGCCAAGAAGATAGTAATGGTCTTGTTTTGAAGATTTTGTGGCAATAGAAGTAATGGGTTTGTCTGCTATTTCCATATTGGGTTTGCCATCCCGAATATCGACTTCAATATCAAAAGAAAAAATGTTGACAATATTCATATCAAACGTAATATTGTTTGGGTATTTTTCCTGTATGAATTGTGTGACATAGTTAGAATTGCCATAAACACCAAAACCATCAACGCCTTTGTATTTTTCTATGAAATCTTTTGTGTCACCCATCGTTTCAAATTTCTTGGGTTGAATTGGCATGTTTTCGACGAAAGAACTCCAAGGAGTCTCATCTTTTGTTCTGGTGAAAAGTGTGGGTTGGTATTTTACTTTTCTTGAAAATGCAACACCATTTTCGTAACCACGCCATAATATATTATTGCCATAGCGTGTAACATTCGTATAAAACGAATCTGACATATTGTAATCCTTCAATTATTTCATTATAAATGCATGAATCTGTAATACAGATTCATGCCGCAATTCTACTAAAGTTTTTCACCTTTTCAAATTGAATATGTGATTCAAACTTATCACCAAAATGATCACCTCTATGAGAAATCACAAAAACATTATCTTTTGAATTTATGTTATTTAGGGTGTCAATTAGCTTTTCAATACCTGTGGCATCTATAGATCCATCTAAAGTTTCATCTAAAAACAACAGATTGGTAGAAACAGAGTTTCTCATTTTAGAAATGGTTCGCCAAGTTAGCAGGATAGCAAGAGAAATTCTAAGCTTTTCGCCTTCTGAAAAAGAGGCATACGAAAACGTATCTCTGAACCTTGATTTTATACTTTCATTGAAGCTTTCGTCAAGTTGAAAATCAACAAATAACTCAAAAGCAGCAAGATATTTACTAATGAGTTTGTTCATAACAGGTATATACTGCTTGACAATTCTCGTTTTTATGCCGCCGTCTTTAAGTATGGTAGATGCCACACCTAGAGTCTCTTTAGTATCATACAACATTTCTTGTTGGGTTATCAAGCTATTTTTTTCTATTTCGAATTCTTTTATTTTGCTCGAATCTACTTCCTCCACCTCTTTATTTGCATTGTCAAGCTCTAACTTGAAACTTCGTAGATTACTTTTCATTATATTGATGTTGGCATTATGACCGCCAATATTGATGTTAAGCTTCTGGATAGAATCCTCAACATCTGATATTTCTTCTAATCTACTTTCTAGTGCGGATATTTTTGCGCCTAATTTTTGTATGCCATCTTCCAACTCTTCCATCATATTTTTCTTACCTACTACGATATTTTCTTTAAAGGATTCCTCTATTCCTTGCTTACAAGTGGGACAGTTGTCATGGTCATGATAGAAATTTATTTCTTTGTTGTGTGTATTTTTGTTGCTTTTCAGTTCTTGGAAAAGTTCGCGCATTTTAGAAAGTTTGTTTTTTACTGCGCCCTTATCTGCAATGGTAACAATAACTTCTTCTATCTGTGTTTGGATAGAATCCGCATGTTCTTTTTCGACATCAATTTTGTCAAGTATTTCGCCAACTTTTTTCTTTATTTTTTCAACTTCGGTTTGCTTCATTTTCATGATAGAATCGTTATGGTCTTTTGCCATATCTATCATTGACTGCACCAAGTCATACCGACTTTTATTTTGTGTGATTTCTTGCTTATTTTCCGAAACACGTTCTTTCAATATAGAATTCATTGTACTGAACACCTGAATATCTAGCAGATCTTCGATGACTTCTCTTCTTGCCGCAGCGCCCAACTCCATAAAGGGAACGTAAGTTGCCGACCCCAGAACAACAATCTGACTGAAGGATTTGAAATTCATTTTCAAAATGTTTTGTTCGAGATATTCTTGATAATCACGAGCAGAAGCATCTTGATTTATCATTTCGTTATTTTTCCATATCTCAAAAACATTTGGCTTTATTCCACGCCTAATAAGATAGTTGTTACCAGCTATCGAAAACTCTATTTCAACCAGAAGTTCTTTTTGGTTTATCGTATTAATCAATTGACTTTTGTTTATTTTTCTGAAAGGCTTTCCATATAATACAAAGGCAATAGAATCCAATATGGTAGATTTGCCACATCCATTAGAACCACTTATCAGAGTAGTTTTATTTCTATTTAACTCTATTTCTGTAAAAGTGTTGCCAGTAGAAAGAATGTTTTTATACCGAAGCATTTTAAAAATTATCATAGATTTATCGCCTCAATATATAAATTACCTATAAGGTCTTTGACCTTTGATTTTGTCACTTTAGTATCCAGATCATCAATATAGTTATAAAGAATTTCTCTTGTGTCTTTCGCTTCATCTATCGTAGAGTCATCCGCTACATTTTCGAGACTAAGGGCATCTTCTACAATTTTCACATCAGCGGCACCAGAATTTTCTATTTTTTCTACTAACATTTCGAAAAGATGCGGGCTTGTTTTTGCGCCGACTACCAACATAACAAAACAATTTTTTAGTATCGATACGTCAAGATCCGCAATATCTTCAATTGTCATATCAGTATCATCATAAACTATCTTATGGTGTAGTTTGTGTGGGTTGCGAACCCTAACAAGATTTTTGGTTTCTGTGTCGAAAATATGAAACCCACGTATCCCATCATAATCTGACCAATCCATTTCATATGGCGCACCTAGATATTCTACATTATCGTAAACTGATGGTATATGAAAATGGCCCGACCATACCATCTCAAACTTCATAAAATCAGCAGGTTTTAGACCATGCTTCGATAAATTTCCACGAGTCATTTCAAACCCCTGAAATTCAAAATGACCTGCCAGTATAGAACACTTTGTTTTTTTGAACATTTCAAAAGACACTTCTTCATTATCTTTTGAAAGCCAAGGTGAAAGCATAATAGAGCAAGAACCAAGTTTCAATTCTACGGGATCTTGCGTATAAGTATGAATGTTTGGGTATTCTTCCAATAGAAGTTCAACCGAATTTATTTCGTTTGTGTTCTTATAAAAACAGTCGTGATTGCCAGCAACCAAATGAACCTGAATATTTTTTTTGAGAAGTTTATCTAAGAACATTTCTTTGGTTCTTGATAATGTCAAGAAGTTTATAGATTTTCTTTTATCGAACAGATCACCTAAATGAAGTAATGTTGTTATACCTTCTTTTTCGAGTGTAGGAAAAAAAACATCATCATAGAATATATTTTGATTGTCTAGAAATAAAGGAGAGTCGCCACGAACCCCAAAATGTGTATCTGTTATTACGGCAACTTTCATTTTTTGAAGTTTCTTTCCTCATCATATTTTTCTATCGCACGGTTGACTGCATTCCTAATATTTACTAAAGATGTGTAGTAGAATTGTCTTTTTTCTACATGAACTGCTTTGTTATTCAGATTTCTTATGTAGTCTTCAATTATCACGGGGAGCATTTTTCTTTTCCTTATCTTTTGCCATTTTTTCCTCAAAGTCTTCTATAAAGCTATTGATATAATCTGCATCGCTGGTTAGGTGTATATTGGAATCACCTACATATGTACCGCCGCTTGCGATTGCACTTTGTGAATTTTTATATCGGATATACAGTTGCTTTTTTTCTTTTGTAATTCGTCTAATAAATGCTTGCCATATAATTGTAGTAAAGTAAGCAAATGGGTTGTTATACTTATTCTCATCGAAATTATGCATATATAGTAGACAGTTTTCAACGCCGTCCATTATCATGTCTTCACGAAAAGGATAGTTGTAAAAGTTTGGTTTTGTGGATAGCCGCTTTGCTATTGTAAGAATAGACACCGCTATGTAGTCAGGGACAATAGGCTTGATCTCGCCACCCTCTTCTGCCTCAAAACAAACGCCTTTATAGTCGATAAGGGCTTGAAGTAAGTCTTTGTTGTTTATATAATTTTTTTTGATTTTTTTCATAATTCACCTTCTAATAATCTATAATGTAACACATATTTGTGCCACATGTCAACAAAAAAATTTTGATTTTGTGCATTTTTGTACTTGACAAGTTCAAAAAACTGTATATAATCAATGTTACATTGGGGAAAGTTAAGTAACTCATATGATCTATTGTCGCTACCAAAAAGCTACAAATTTGTACTTGACAGATACAAAAAACTGTATATAATCAATGTTACATTGGAAAAGTTAAGTAACTCATGATTTTTATATATCTACCATGAAAACTTTGTATGGTAGCTTTTCTGCCGCATATATATTTATGCGTTCTCTAAAATGTTTCAAAGTATAGTTTTCTTTAGTTGTCGTTGATATGTTATCGGTTATGTCATATAACGTAGCAAGATCAGCCCCGTTACCTTTTCTAAGACTTCTGCCAATAGACTGTAAAACTCGAATTTCTGATTTTGAACCAGAAGCAAAAATTATATTGTCAAGTTTTTTCAGGTTTATGCCAGTAGAAAATGTACCATAAGAAGCCAAGATGTTATGATTTTTATTGACATCGTTTTCGACCATATTTCTTATACGCTCGCGCTCTTTACCATCCACATTACCATGAATGAAGTGAAGCTGCCTATCATCACGTCTGAAGTATTCTTCAAGTATCTTACCATGCTTATCAATTCTATCAAACAGAATTAAGTTATTTTGATCCTTCAAAGACCAAACTAAGTTCCTGATAAAAATGTTGCGTTCTTCGGAGCTGTTGATGTATTCCAACTCCATTTGATATCTCAAGTTTTTTCTTTTACTTTCTACTTTACAAGCATTGAAAGTTTCTGCACTTGCTTTTTTATAAGCTTTCTTAGCTTCCAAGCTATAATTTAGTAATATGGCTTTCACCCTAAATTCTGCAAGTGTTCCCTCATCTATTAGGTCTTTTGTAGATACTACCCTTTTGAGTGGCCCAAACAGACCTTCAAGGATAAGTTTGTTTACTTGTGATTTTGATGAGATAGTACCTGTAAACCCAAATTTATATTTACAATCTGACATTTTTTCTACAATTTTTATGAGTGATTTGCTTTTGTAGTTATGTGCTTCGTCACCTAATAAAAGACCAAACTGATCAAACCAATCTTTAGGCATGTTTACAATTGACTGCCAAGTAGATATTGTTATCGCCTTATCTACATTTTTATCCACACCAGCCATGATTTTATGTATGTTTTTCTCATCAACACCATAAGATACGAAATCACCTGCCAACTGATGAACAAGTCCAATGGTTGGTACTATAACAAGGGTTTTTAACTCTGTAGTAAGGTAGTAATGTTGCTGTATTAGGTGTTGTATGTAACTTTTGCCTGATGAAGTTGGTGATAAGATTAATGCTCTTTGATTTTTAATACAATGATTTACATACACGTTTTGATAATCTCTTGGTTCGTAAGGCGACTTTATCTGTTTTGCAAGTTGATAAGCATAATCATCATCAACTTTTTCATTGACTATAAGCTTAGGGTCAATTTCTATTTCATAATCGCGGTCTTCACAGAACTTTACTATGTAGTGTAGTAACCCTACATATAAGATCGGTTTGAATGGTGAATATAGACGTATATACCCATCCCATATCTTATTCCTATAACTTGGGTTGAATAGATATCCTAATGGTCTAAATTTAAAATAATCACACAGTTCTTGTCTAACATCTGGCGTAGAAGTCACTTTCATATGAACTTCATCAAGATATGCTATTGTTACTTTGTCCAATTTAACCTGACCCCGAAGTAAATTTCATATAGTCAATTATGTTCTTGATTATATAATTTCTGTTGTTTAGTTGCTTTACGATATCTTCTAGGTATTTAGTAGCTGCGTCGTGATACGCTATCAACAGACACAATTTTATAATTTCCCCGTCTGACTCTACATATCTGTCAATATCTTGTCTAAGAATTTTTAACGGATTTGGTTTCCATCCGCGCTGTCTTAGGTCTATTTCGTCCATAGACCCATTATAATATTCTGTCTTTGCCTTTTCAAGTTCAGTGAGTTCACTTTTCAGTTTCTTTGTTCTCAGTGACTCTTTAACGTAAAGCATGTAATATTTGTTGTGTAGTTTTGGAATATTAGTGGATTCGTTTATCAGGTTGGTAGTGTCAATTTGCGAATCCGCTGCCCACATTTTGTTGATATCTTCAATATCCAATTTAATTCCTCCATTTTATAATTATATTGAGTATATCACATAAAAATTGAAAATTCAACGTAAAATATCTATATCGAAGTAATCATATTGAAAACTTACCGTAGCTTCTGGATATTGCAAATCTTGTTGGGTTGTGTCCAGTGATACCTCTGACAAGCTTATCGGAAAGCAATTTTTGAAATTGAATCTTATGCTCGGGTTCTTATTGCTATTTAGCATAATTATACTCATGTCAGAATACATGTCTTTTTTATCTTCAGGCAATCCCCTGTACTGTTTAAAATCTTGTGGTGCTGATATTGAAATCATCCAATTGAAAACTTCTAAATAATTTCTCATTCCTTCATCAATTATGAAAGACAGACTCATTTCACTATATGTAAGTTTGTCAGGCGTAGCATACGTATTGTTAAATGGCGTTGGTACTATTACTGGTGCCATAGAAATTGATGGGATCGAAACCTTCTGAATAAAAAACTCAACATTTTCGAGCTTTTGTATGGTGACTTGAAATTCTAATGGCGAAAGATAATTAGTAATCATCATTTTTCCTCTTGACATATATGTTATTTACATATATTTATAAGATGAAACAAAATTCTGAAAGATAAAACCATGAATCAATTCACATATTACAAATCGCCAATGTCCAAAAAAGAAGCACAGTCGAACGTAAACCATTGGTGGTATATCAAGATGGGTGATGTGCCAGAAGGTGAAAATGTTGCAAATTGGAACACTTATGTAAAATCAATGACTCAAGATGCAAATCGTATTTTGAAAAGTTTTTCTTGACAATCATATCAATATGTGGCAATGTCAATCGAAGCAAAAGGAAAATAAAATGAAAACCATCCTACCAGCACTATTTCTGATTTTGTCCGCCTGTGTATCTAATGAAAGCACACTAGCAAATCATCTCGAAGCCGAAGCCGATTTTCATAATCATCAGCTTTATCTCGAAAGTGTTTATGACCAAGAATATATTGATGATTGTTTCCATTACGACGAATTAATCTGTGAATTTGAGTAATTAGTTATTGACACTCTCGTAAAAATATAGTAGAAATAACTGTAGATAACTTTGATAGGAATCAAAAAAATGAATTACAAGTTTAAAGTCGGTGATAAAGTTGTTATGACTAACGATTTCGGAGTTTGCTGGGGCGTGAAAACTATTTTAGACTTGGGCGAGCGAACCAATATGCCAACTTATGGGTATGAGGATTCTGATACCCCTTGGTTTCAAGTTAATGAACGTAATTTCACGCTTGCAGATGAAAGTGATATCATTAAAGCTAGTAATACCAGATTGAATCAAACTTGTAACTGGGAATACTTCCAAAAAAAGTATGGCTTTAAACCTACTCTTGATCAACTTGGTGGTTGTGGCTAACATCTTACATTTTTGACATAAGGAAAAGTTATGAAAATGAATAGTATAATCGCTGCTGGAATTTTTTTAGTATTGTCTGCTTGTGTAAAACCCCAATCTGTACATTTAGTTGAAAATGATATGGGAGGTTTGGTATATGATCGAATCGTTAGTATACATATGCTTGAATCTGACAAAAATACGCGAGTTGAAATTAAGGGGGAATGTATTTCTGCATGTACCCTATACATTAATCTTAAACGAGTTTGTACATATCCAAATACCGTATTTGGATTTCACGGACCTTCTAACTTTGGTACACCATTAGAAAAAAATGAATTTGAATATTGGAGCATGGTGATGGTTTACTATTATCCGATGGCATTGAGACATTGGTTTATGAGTTTTGCCCGCCATAAAATTGTGGGTTATTATGAAAAGACAGGACGTGAATTGATTTCTATGGGCGTCATCAAAGAATGTAGTTGACATACTTTAAATTATAAGGTATATATATAAAGCATACCTAGTAAAAGGAAAGTAAATTATGAAATCAGTTTATCTTGTTGGCGGCGCAGTACGTGACATGTTGATGGGCATTGAGCCAAAAGACAAAGATTATGTTGTGATCGGTTCTACACAAGAGCAGATGATCATGCTTGGTTTTAAAAAAGTTGGTGCTGACTTTCCAGTATTCTTACACCCTGAAACAGGTGATGAGTATGCATTGGCACGGCGCGAAAAGAAAATTGGCGTTGGTTATCTTGGGTTTGAATCTGAATTTGGTGTTGATGTTACTTTGGAAGATGATCAAAGTAGACGTGATTTGACTATAAATTCTATCGCATATGATAATAGCGGGTTTGTAGATCCGTTCGATGGCGCAACTGATATTGAAAATAAAATTTTGCGCCATGCCAGTGATGCTTTTGTCGAAGATCCTGTTCGTGTTTTGAGAATTGCAAGGTTTCGTGCAAGGTTTGGTGCAGAATGGAAAGTTGCAACAGAAACAAAAATATTGATCCACAATATGGCAAAAGCTGGTGTGTTGGATGAATTGAATTCCGAAAGAGTCTGGAAAGAAACTAGTCGCGCGCTGATGGAACCAAATCCTAGATTGTTTTTTGATACACTGTTGGAATGTGATGCACTGCATGTAATTTTTCCAGAAATTTACAAGCTATTGACCGCATTGGAAAGTCATCGTTGGCATCCTGAAGGTAATGCATATCAACATTCCATGCTTTGTCTGACACAAGCCGCCAAATTTAATATGGACTTGGAAAGTAGGTTTGCAGTTTTGGTACATGATATTGGTAAGGGATTGACACCATTTCACCACCTACCAAAGCATTATGGTCATGACGTTAATGGTGTTGCTGCTGTGAAGGCTTTTGCAAATAGGCTAACTGTACCAGCAAAAATGCGGGATAGGGCCATGAAATCAACTCGTTACCATATGTGTGGCCATTCCTTGGATAAGATTACTTCAAAAACATTTGTGAAAATGTTTGATGATATGGGTGCATTGAATGATCCGCAATCGGTTAATGTTTTGCATTCGGTCTGTATCTGTGATGAGCGTGGTAGGTTGGGTTCAGAAAACAATGATATTGGACAAATCTGGACATTGATGAGAAAGTTTGGAGCATATCAAAGTGTAAAGTTTGTTGATGTTTTTCCTAATGGTCAAACTGATGCCAATAAAATACATGATGGTTTGCGGAATGCCCGCATTAAAGCAATAAATAACATGTAAAATACCTTCGATGGGGCTGATTTGAAATCAGCCCCATCGTTTTGTATAAATATGTTAAATGACATATGAGGGACAATTATGAACACATTTATCAAACATATTGAAGAGTCCAATAATATGCAGGAAATCAGCATAAAAATGATAGAAGGTCTTCATTTGACTGCTACCAACAAAAAGCATATTGCACATATGATTGCTAACGATATGAAAGATGCATCAAATGCAAGCTTCGATTATACTATAACAAGCATAGAAAATGATATTGTCAAATTAACAATGACAAAACGTGAACTGGATGATCGCGGTCGTAAAGTGTCGCGTCGCGGCAATTATGTAATTAAATTCAAGAGGTAATAATCATGTTCACATTCAAAAATTATATCAAAGAAAAATTAGAAGAATCTTATATGCTGCAAGAGATGGAAATACTACATGAAAAATTAGTCGTTTTTGGTGGTGGTGCAAAGTATGGCCAAATTGTTTTCATGTCTGGTGGAGCAGGATGTTTTGATGGTGATACACTCGTCAAAACCACAGAAGGACATAAAAAAATAAGTGAAGTTACGGAAGATGACCAAGTATACACCATAAATGAAGATACTGGCGAAATAGAAATAAAACCAGTTTTGAAAAACATCTCATACAATCCATCACAACAAACAGATAATCTATTAGAGATAACATTTGAAAATGGCGAAACTGTTATCTGCACCGAAAATCATTTATTTTATGTTGATGGTAAATGGGTTAAGGCGAGAGACCTCGAAGCCATATCAAAGAAACCCTTGGGTACAGTGGACAGAGTGGTGTATGACTTATCTGTAGAAGACAACCACAACTACATGATAACAAAAAGTGATATTGTTGTGCACAACTCTGGAAAAGGTTTTGCTTCCTCTTCTTTTATGGATTCCGACAAATTTAAAATTAGAGATGTAGATGAATGGAAAAAAGCTTATCTCAAACTTGCTAAACTAAAGGGCACGAATCCAGAAATTGCCAATCTTGATCTGAAAAATCCAAAAGATGTGTTTGCCCTACATTTATTTGTAAAGGATAAGGGGATACGTGATAGGACACTTGATCTTTTGTTAAATGATGCAAGAGCTGACCGTCTGCCAAATATTATTTTTGATGTTACAGGAAAAGATATTAGCGATTTCCAATCTGCTATATTCAGTCTTGAAGATGCTGGTTACAATCCCAAGAATATTCACCTTGCTTGGGTTCTTACAGATTTTAAGGTAGCTTATTCTGCGAACCTTACCAGAGACCGTGTAGTTCCAGCCGATGTTTTCTTAGACACACATCAAGGTGCCGCAAAGACGATGCAAAATCTTCTTGATAAAAAGAAAATGCTCCCAGGTGCAAATGGGAGATTTGTTGTCATTATGAATAATAGAGATAATACTATTTTCTTTGAGACTGGACAAAAATTTAAAGGTCGCACAGTAGATTTGAAAAATCAAAAAAATGCTGGTGGTGCTGGGGTGAAAGGATTCTACTATATTACTGTTAAGGAAGCCGGAAAGCCATTTTATCCCGAAAAAACTTGGAAAGAAGAACTTCATCGCCAAATAGTAGACAATATCCCAGGCGGGGCAGACACAATAAACACACTTAGACAAAATGCTATCGAAGACCTAACTAAAGACATAAATGACCCCAAGTTAAGTCAAAAAAAGATAGACAAAGCAAAGGGTGGTATCGGTTTGGTACAAAGAGACATTGCCAATGATGCTGAAGAAAAAAGATTAAAAGACATGAAAAAAATATAAAATACACTTGACAAACGGTTCATTAATATATACATATGTAATGTAGTTTGATTGAGAGGAAAAAAGATGAATGAAAAGATGTTTAAAATTGCTTGTAAATTGTACGGTGATTGTATCGGTAGTATCTACTGTAAAGAAAACACTGTAGAAAAGCTAATTGAAGTATACGGCGTAGATGAAAAAGCTGCTAATGAGTTGGCAGATGCCGCATTTAAAGAATGGGTAAAAGCCTATACCGATTGAGTGTATAAGCTATAAAATAAGGATTGAAAATAATATGTGGGTTTTTCTAAATAATTCGTTTTTCTCTATTGTACAACATAGGGAAGAAAACAATGTGGTAGTTGTTCGCGCTAGAATCAAAGGTGATCTGGAAAATGTGTTTGGTCATGAACATGAGGTTTTTGATACTAAAGAAAGTGATTACAAGTTTCGTATGTTCTTAAATAAAGAATATGTTTCTAAAGTATTACAAGAAAAAGTCATGGCTATCGACTATGGTAACTTCAAAGACTCTATTAAAAAAAATGATACTGATCGAAAAAGTGCATACATGTATGTGTGGTCTGTGATGAACGGGTGGCAAGAAAAACTGTATGGAAAACAATGGTGGTAAATTGATGTTGTTTGAAAGGGGGGCTCTTGAAGCCCCCCTTTCTTATAAATAGATTGGATAATATAATCTACATATGGGGTAAGTAAATGGGGTTAAAAATTAAATCAATCATAGAATCTATTGTAAAAGATGAGGTTTTGCGGTTAAGTGAAGATGCCAAAGACTTCACTAATTGGGTTCGTCCTAAAGACAGTGATCTTGAACTTGAGTATAAAATTGAATATGACATAAAACCCTTAAAGGCGATGACAAATAACGCATTTCCTACCGTTGATGATTTCAAGAAAGCTGCTAAATCTGCTAAGGTTATAAAGTTGACAGCAAGTGTTGACAATAAAATTGGATATAGAAGCAGGACGAAAACAAAAGCTCAAATCATTAGTCTGATTAAAGGTTATGCTTCATATCCTCAATTCAGAAACGAAAAAACCATTGATTTGATATACAAAGGGTTTGAAGACAATAAGCCTATGACCATGCCAATAATTCTGAAAATGCCTGATGGTAGTATGCGAATAATGGGTGGAAACACAAGAGCAGATATTGCAATTCAAATGGGCGTCATTCCAGAGGCTATTTTGATAGAGGTGCCAAAGAAATGATTGGCTTTGATAAGTTTAGCGAAAATGGGTTTATAAAAGAGTCCTTGGACAGCCCCATAGAATTTTATATGACTGACGATACTAAAATGCCGAAAGAAATATTCGCGGCTATAGATCATGATGGGACATCTTATGGGATGTCTTTAATTTTATCAGATTATGATGGTGTTTACATACTTGATTTTTATCGGATTGTAAACGTCAAAAAAAGATTTTGGTCTTTCTTTAAGCCAAATCATATTAGACCTATGCTGTCTACTGTCATAAAATTTATGGAGGCTTGTTACCCGTTTGTCATGGTCAAAATGAAAGGGATACTTATCGACATCCCAGGTAAAACTGGTTCTGAAAAATATGTCCCGTTATTGGGAAGAATTTTGAAAAGAAGCTATATTAAACAATTTCGGGAAGTCCCAATTATAAAAACTTCCGACAAAGCAAAAAATTATTTGTTCCTTGTCAAGAAAAGCGTAGAGCCAACTTCATTGTTTAAGTCTGCTGCATTTCACAAAAATTTTCAATTTGACGGCAAAAAGATGCCAGAGTTCACAAGCGATATGATGGACGATGCCAAAGAATATTACAAGTTCATAAAACCTAATGTGTCTATGAAAGCAAGTGATAAATTTGCTTTTGGTAAAATAAAAGTTGAATTATCTGCCGAAGATGAGACAGTGTACATGCTTGACAATGCCACATTAAAATATAAAGCAGAAAAAGAAAACCCCAAACCAAAGAACGCGAATCTAATTCCAGAAAAAGATTACGTTGTGTCTATCAACGTAAATTCCGCAAAGGACTTATTGTTAAAAGCTCTTGATGGTGGTAGTAAGTCTTATATATCTGGTGCTGGATATTTTGATAATGCTTCTGATTCACTATTCACCCTATCATTACCACACATCATGGCTATCATACTTCCGAGCGCATATGAAAAAATATCTAAATTTGGATACCAAGAATCGAAGATAAATTTTAATGATTTGAGTTATGCAGCGAAGCAGGGATATAATAATCTGCCAACTAACATAAGAAAGTCCCTCGTAGATGAAGGCGTATTTAAAGTAAATGGCGAATTGAATTTGACACCAGAAAATACATCTGTATTAAAAGCATCACTTGCATCATTCATGTATATTGATGCTCCTGCTATTAATACACTTAAAGGTATCATTAAGACTAAAATGGAACCAAAGGAAAAATCTAAACTTTCAAGTGGTGGAATCGAAGTTGTTGAAAAAAAGCTTGAACTTGATAAAAATCCAGTTTCTGTCTTAGAAGCATTTGGTAGTTCTAATGAATCGAGTCCATATTCTGGGTATCTAGGATTTGAAGAAACTAATGAAGACGTAGCAGCAAAGAAGACAGCCGTATTGTCTATGAAAGAAGTTTCTACTTGGTATAATGAGTTTGGTGACAAATCAAATAACGTAGAGCAATACAATCTCAAACTGTATACTGGATCAGCCGCATATGACATCAATTCATACCTGAGAAGTATGATTTCAAGCAAAAATTTATCTTTAAAAAGCATATATTCATACAAGCCGAGTTCTGGCGGAATGGAAGTTAGTACAGAGATTTTAATGCGTTATTTTGACAAAGCACCAAGACTTGAAAATGGCATATGGGTATATAGGAATGCAGATACGCCGGATGTAAAAAAATACGAAGTGGGGGATGATTATATAGATGCTGGATTTTTATCAACTACAGTAAGTTCTGGATTTTCACTTTCGAGTGGCGGCAACACTAGATTAAAAATATACGTTCCTAGTGGAACAAAAATGTTTCCTATTTTTGGTAAATCTGAAGTACCAAGTGAAGATGAAATTGTTTTTCCACCTATGTCTGTATTGCGCATTACTGAAACATATGACGGAATTAATAATAATGAAAATAAAAGAATGTTCGTATGTACTATGATAGGTTCTGGTTATCAAGACTTCTTGAAAGCGATGGAAAATGAGTTAATTCTTGAGCAAGCCAATAAGAAGATACCAAAGAAAGATATTGACCCTTCTTTGAAATGGGGTGCACCAACATCCAGTTACGAAGACTCTAAATTGATTAGTAAGATGGTAAAAGACGGTAAGATAAAAATCAAAATATCATAACTAGATTTACTTTTCGATAAATTCCAGTATATATTGTATTCATTATTTACAAATAATGAAGTTGGTCACGTAAGATTTGTATAAATACTAATAATTATAACTTCCGTGAAAGTAAAAAAACTAATTGCAACTTCGAGCCTACAAATACAGAATCTACCCAACTTTTGATCAAAAACAAACTCTTGATCAGAATTTTGGCGCAGTTAGATTTATTTGGAACCAATTAGTTGCAAATTTCAACAACTATGGAACTGATTCTCATATCAAAAACATGAACGAGGCTCAAGTAAAGTTAGAACACAACTGGCTTAAGGACTGTATTTCTTACGGAATCCAACAAAAAAGAATGGACTTCTACGAAACAGTCAAACAATACTTCAACAAGAAGAGAAAAAGTAAGTCTGGTAGACCTAAGTTTAAAAAGCGCGGTTTGGCAAGAGACTCCATAAGAATTCCTAGTCAAGCACTAGGGTATAACAAAGCTTGCAACTTCGAAGCAGGGACAATTAAAATTCCAAAGATGAAGCCCATCAAGGTCGTCTATGACCGAGAATTTAACGGTGAATTGAGAAGTGTCACTGTCTCTAAATCAAAAACTAACGATTACTATGTCTCGGTTCTAGTGAAAGAAGAAATACAAGAAAAGATCAAGACAGGTAAGGATGTAGGAATAGATCTTGGCCTCAATCACGTCATGATCCTATCTGACGGAACTAAGTTCCAGAATCCAAAATATTTTTGCAAAACCCAAGCAAAACTGAAGAAGATGCAACAGCATCTTGCACGAAAAACTAAAGGCAGTAAGAGAAGAGAACTGGGAAGACTAAAAGTTGCTAGATTACATGAAAAAATTACTAGGCAGAGGAATTGGTATTATCATCGGATTAGTAACTTTTTAGTTACCAACTATGACAGCATTTTTGTTGAAGACTTAGCAGTAAAAAATATGATCAAGAACAGGTGTTTGTCAAAATCAATTGCTGATGTTGCTTGGTCTACGCTTGTGGGTATGATAAGCTATAAAGCAAACTGGTACGGCAAGGAAATGTGCAAGGTGAACCGGTTCTTTGCAAGTTCAAAAACCTGTTCTTCTTGTGATCATAAACTTGAGAAACTTGATCTATCTATCAGAGAGTGGACTTGTCCAAGTTGCCATGTTCAGCATGACAGAGACATTAATGCTGCCAAGAACATCTATAAAGAAGGCATGTTCAAGCAGCATGGACTTTTGTCGGAGGAATTACCCGACTACAATCGTGGAGAGGATGTAAGACCGGAATGGTTCCTGCAAAGGAAATTTACGGCAGACCTCGTTGAAGCGACTAGACAAACCGTAAGTTTATAGAAATTTACAGAAAGTTATAATTTATGAAAGGAATTGTGTATATGACTAAAGAAAATGATCCTTCTTTGAAATGGGGTGCACCAACATCCAGTTATGATGATGCAAAAGCCATTTCGGCATTTCTGAACAAAGAAAAGAACAAAGAAGAACTGAAAAAAGAGTAAATAAAAAGTGCGTGTGGTGTATAAGCCTTGCGCACTTTTTTATTGACAAAGCATAGCTCCCATGTCATATTATAATTGTAGCAAAAGAGGTGACAAGATGAACGGAAGAGAATTTGTTGATTACGTACTTAGCTTTTATGGTGTAGGTGGTCTTTATGACTATAAATTCACCAAAGAAGAAGTAGAAACCGCCACGCTTATGCATTTTGAAAAAGTCAAAAGTGATTTTGTTGGTGACTCTTTTGATCGTGAATATGTGCGTGATATTGTACTTGATGACATTAGGGCTTGACAGCGATCTAATAAGCGAATAACTTGTTTTTATGAAATGAAAGGTCTATAAAATGCAGACAGCTATTGAAACCCTTATCGAAGCGATCAAACTTGATTATGCTAATTACAATGGTGCAAGTAACGAAATTCGCAAACGTATGATTGCTGATTTCAACAAAAGTATCACATATACTGTAGGTAAGAAATACATTCGTGTTGTTAAGGATGGATCTGTTTGGGGTTTTATCGTCAAAGAAGATGACATTAAATTCCGCAAAGGTGATATTTTGAAAGCAGCAGGTTGGGCAACTCCCGCAAAGAACTTTTCGCGCGGAAATATTTTTGAAGGTGGCTATTCCATTAGTTGGTCTGGCCCATAATGGAGAATGATATGGATATGACAATCGAAGAATATCTAAAGTATATTCAATACTTGCTTGAGCAAGCTAAAGAGGATGGATTTGAGTAATGATTAATATTCAAGGAAAACTTGAGCGAGTGGTTAATGTTGCCTGTTCTGGTGGTGTTGATTCTATGGCTGTTGTAGATTTTCTATCAAAAAGCCATAAAGTGAACATTTTCTTTTTTGACCACAGAACAGAGACATCCAAACAAGCAAAAGATTTCCTTGACTCAAGATATTCGGCTGGCATTGTTAATGAGATAACATACAATACTGGTTCTATCACTAGAAATAAGAATAGTGATGAGTCTTGGGAAGAGTATTGGCGCAATCAAAGATATGAATGGTTTCATTCTTTCGATGTCCCAATTATTACTTGTCATCACTTAGATGATTGCGTTGAGACTTGGATCTGGTCTTGTATGCATGGTGAAGGTAAAATCATCCCATATAGAAACAGAAACGTAATTCGTCCATTTCGAACAAATGCTAAAAGTCTTTTCACCGATTGGTGCCGCAACAAAAACGTATCTTGGATTGAAGATGAATCTAATCAAGACACTAAGTACATGCGAAATTTTATCAGAAGTGAAATTTTACCTAAAGTGTTGGTCGTAAACCCAGGCATTCACAAAGTGGTCAGGAAGAAAGTAGTACAAGATTATGAAATTAAGCATGAAAATTTAGAATAACAGTGATATGAAAACAGTAAAAGTTAATCAAGATACAATAACTACAGAAATAAGCAAACTATTTGACTATGATTTTGACGGGGAGACTTCATTTGAGGCCCCGAAAATTCCTACTATTGAACAACAACTTTACATTAATAATGGGTTTACAATAGGACTTATTGTTGGCCCATCTGGTAGTGGAAAATCTACTTTGTTAGCAGACTTTGGAATTGAGAAATTAGTAGTTTGGAAAGAAAAATCGGCTATAGTATCTCATTTTGATAATGCAGATGATGCACAAGAAAAACTTTCTGCTGTTGGTTTCAATACGATCCCTTCTTGGATGAGACCGTACCATGTTCTTTCTAATGGTGAAAAGTTTCGTGCGGATCTTGCCAGAAAACTTGAAAGCAATTCGGTAATAGATGAATTCACATCAGTAGTAGATAGAAATGTTGCAAAAGCTTGTTCTGTTGCTATAAGAAGATATGTTGACAAAAAAGAATTGAAAAATGTTGTGTTTGCATCTTGTCATTATGACATCATAGAGTGGTTACAACCAGATTGGGTATTTGATACCAAAACGGGTGTGGTTTCCACGAGGGGGTTGCGAAGGCGACCTGAAATTATTTTGGAAATCCTACCTTGCACCACAGATGCTTGGGCGATCTTCCGCGACCATCACTATCTCTCAGGTGACATCAATAAAAGTTCAAGATGTTGGCTTGCAGTCTGGGACGACATCCCTGTTGGATTTTCTGCAAACCTAGCATTACCATCAGGCAGTTTAAAGAATGCATGGAAAGGTCATAGGACAGTAATACTACCAGATTTTCAAGGAATGGGGTTTGGTGTTAGAATGTCAGAAGCAGTTGCTGAAATATTCTTGCAAGATGAAAAACGATATTTCACAAAAACTGCACACCCCAGATTGGGCGAATATCGCGAGAGTTCACCCAAATGGCGCGGAACATCACATAATCTTGAAGTAAGAAAAGATTATATGCTTGTGACAACAAAAGAAAATAAATTCAGTAGAGAGTTGCAAGAAAAACACACAAATAGATTATGTTTCGCGCATGAGTATATTGGGGTTGATAAAATGCATTCCTTATAAATAAAAAGAAAAGGATATGGGATGAAAACTTTTAATGCTTACATTTATGACTTACGTGAAGATTCCGCCGCAGCTTTAAAATATGCTGTTAAAGCACATGAAGGTCAAATGAGATCAGATGGTACGCCATATATAAAGCATCCCGAAAGAGTTGCGGAATTTGTCAAAAAATTTAAAAAATCACACAATATTGATGCTCTAATAAGCGCAGCATATTTACATGATACTGTAGAGGATACCGATACCACGCATGAAGATTTAGTAAAAATGTATGGTGGTTTAATTGCATCTTTAGTGAAAGAGCTTACCAGCGATAATAGTAAAATTGCTGATATCGGAAAAGATGAATACTTGGCACAAAAAATGGCTAAGATGAGTAGCTGGGCGCTTGTGATAAAGTTGGCGGATAGATTAGATAATGTGCGTGATATCGCTACTGCCAAAACTCCAGAGTGGCGCAGAAAGTATAGAGCTGAAACAGAAAAAATACTTGATAGGCTTGAAAAAGATAGAGAACTTTCTAATACACATAAAAAAATAATAAAAGCAATAAAAAATAAACTTGGGGAGGTAGAATAAATGGCAAGCCTATTAAGAGAGTATATAGAAGAAGAAATAGCATTTGCACTTGATGACAGCATGATGTTTGAAAATGACGAATTACTTGAAGAGATTGAATTTGTTTTTGAGGGTCTGGTAAATCCAGCATTCATGACTGGAAAAGAATTTGGCAGCTTTGGAGATTTAGATGCTAAAATCAAAAAAGGGTCAATAGACAAAGACAAGATTATATCTACTATTGAGAGTATATATGATAAGAACAAAAGCAAACTGGATGCACTAAAAAAAGAATTTGCTAATTTTTTAAAGAAAAATTCCAGAAAATTCAAAAATCAAGAAATATATGCTCAGTTGAAGTCCTTAGATTCACTTAAAGATAAAGTTGGTAATCGTGGTAAAAGTATCATAGAAATCAACGATCTCATTAGAGGTGCGGTAGTATTTGACACTAAAGATGATGCTGATAAATTTATGCAAGATTTAGTTCGCAAGAACAAAGATAAAATTGTAGAGATTGAAGAAAAAGAAAAAGGTAGCGACCCAGAATATGGCTACTACGGTGCATATCATCTATTGATAGATATACAGGGCGTTTATGCTGAAGTTCAAGTCATGACAAAAACTCTTTGGAAGCAAAAAAAGAAAGCAGGTAAAATTTATGACACTTTCCGTTCAAATCCTAGTGGCCCGACCAAGCAAGCCAGTCAAATGTCCAAGCAGATATTCAATAGAGGAAACCGAGTTGAATCTTTCGAATATTTTGAAGATTTAGAATAATATATCTTGACAATAGCCTCCTGATATACTAAATTACGCAGGTATCAGGAGGTACACTTAATATGTTTGAGAAATGCTTCGAAGTTGATGACATTGCGTATGTCGTTAAATTCGATAATAATGAATTCAGTTTGTATGTTGACGGTTTGAAGTCTAAGAAAAAAACTTCCAAAAATGTCAGTGATGAATTTTATAGTTTTGTAGATGAAGGGCCTGTAGAAAAAGTGTTCTACATGAGCAGCATGATAAAAACTAAAAACCCCATGAAAGTATATGCCAACGTCATCTCGTTTGTGAAAAGCGTAATTGGCAAAAAGATGCCATATTATTTCACCTATACCGCAAACGAAAAGAAAAAAATGAATGTTTATGTCGGTGTAGCAGAAAAAATAGCAAAAAAATATGGATATACTGTTTACATCGAAGGCAAAAAATTTAGTTTTTTCAAAAATTATAATTGACATTCTTTGATAGATATACTACCTTTAATGTGTAAGGAAAGGAAATCAAATGTCCAAAATTAATACCTTTAATACACCAGTAGATACTTCCAAAGAAACTATGGGAAATTACTATGTAAACCTTTACAAAAACGATCTCTTTGTAGAAGGTAGGCATTATGAGTGGTTCAGTGGAAACAGTATGATGGATGAAGTAAGACACTTGAAGAGTATCGGTTATACAGTCGAGTGGTGAAAAACTTCTTTATGAAACAGGTTTAGGAAAAAAACTATGAAAATGACTGAAAACGATTTCAACCAACTCAAAGAAATTATTATCGAAAATGATAATATCCACGGTCTAAAAACATCAGATTGGGTTGAACAAGCTAAAATTAATGGCTGGTCTGATAAACGTATGCGGTGGGATATGGTTTGGAGCGTAGGTCGTGAAAAGCGGCAAACTTGGTTCGACAAAGTTTACCAGTATCTTGATGACGATCACATTGATACCGCGCTTCGTAAAATTGTACAACAAATGACTTGACACTATATGTTAAATGAGTTAGATTATTCTTGTAGCAAATAGAAAGATACATCAATGAGCAACATCGCAACTATCATTCGTGACCAAATTCGCGGCATGGATCGTAACGCTTTTATGGCTTGGGGTTCTAAAGAACTTGTTGCCATGAAAGACGGTTTGAAATTTAAAACCAGCGGCATGGTTCGTTGGAAAGGTTATGTTTATATTCAGTACGATGAAGGTAGTGATATGTATAACGTAATCTTTGCAAAAATTCGTAAATATGAGTGGAAAGTTGTGAAGCAAGTTGATGGTGTTTTCTTTGATCAGCTTGTTTCTGTTATTGATGGTCAAGTCGGATAGATAAGGGGAAGTTTTTGTGGATGATTGGAAGTCTATAAACAGCGCAAATAAAGATACAGAAAAGTGGATTTTAGGTTGCGATCTGTTTAGGGAAAATTATAAAGTAATGCGGTGGTCTACAGAGTATCCTTTCAAACAAGGTTGTTGGATGTTCGCTTATACACCAACAGTTCATATTAACCTGATACAAGAATTTCAGCCGACGCACTGGATGGAATTGCCCGACTTGCCAAAATGGTAGTTGACAATTAAAAGTTGTTAGGTTATATTGTAAATGTAATCAAAAGGAACACATTATGAACTACGATCAAGTAAAAGAAATTCTAGATCAAGTAAACGGTGCCACATTTGCAGGTCTTGATACTGTTACGCAAGTGAAGCTAAAAGGCGGAAAAAAGAATCTACTGCAAGGTCGTGTTTCTAAAGTTACCACAGGTTCTACTGTGATGATTTTCACCAACAAAAACTCGAATGGCTATGCCAATATGGTAAAGCGGCGGCTTGAGCAAGAGGGTAAAGATGTTACCAGTTTTGAACTGAAACCACGGGCTTGGGGCCAGCGTGTTCCAAACAGTCCTTTCGTAGACCACAAAGAAAAAAAATATATTGAGTGTATTTTCTTGAAAGGTGGTAAAAGTGTGTATATGATTGACGATAAAGAAGTGAATGCTGATGAAATTGAAGGTCTTGAAATTGCGGTAGCATCCGAAGAATCCCAAGGTGGATTGGACAATAAAGTTATCATTCGGACCTATGCGATTGATAGCATTGAAAAAATGCGGGTTATGGGAGAAACCATCGAATGACCAAAACAATTGAGATTAACGATAATCTTCTTGATGATGTAGGAAACCATTATCTGGTTCTTGATAAGAGGTATTCAAAAAACAGAAATACTCATACTGGAATTACGCCAATGGAAATTCAAGTTTCAGATATTGGCCGAAAAGTCATTCGTTGGGTACAAGAAAAGACCGCCAATGATATGCTTCAGGAAGGCAAACTGATAGTAGTCTAAGAATAGGTAGCTACAACTACCTTAGTCGAGAGACATGATGCTTATACGGGTTGTAGACCTTTAGTATCATGACTATTAGTGTATGGATCTGCACGTCTTTGATAGGAAAGTGAAAGTTCGATTCTTTCAATAGATTTGCTCTCGGCTAAAATAATTGAGGTTGAATATGAATATGATACATGAATGCGAAAAATATATAATCGAATACTTTAATGCAGAAGGTGGTCTATTATCTATAGAATTTGTAGAAACAGGCAAATCTTACATGATAGGGTTGCGAAATTCTAAAGGTAGATGTGTTGTGCGTGGTCAGTTTAAAGACAGTGTAAAAACACATGGTATTGATAAAGCAGTTGAAGTTTTTTGTAAATTGGCATTGAAATGAATAGGGGTTAAAATGAAAATTGAATATCGCACGGGAGACTTGATGTCTACAGATGTTCTTCATATCATTCATGGATGTAATAGTCGTGGGGCTATGAATTCTGGTGTTGCATATGCGGTAAGAAATACATATCCAAAAGCATATGATGACTATCGATGTTTATATAATAGTTACGGCTTAATCGTAGGCAATGTTCACCCATCTTTACAGCCAAACGGAAAAACTGTTTGGAATGCCATTACACAAGATAATTATGGTAGAGATGTCAACAAAGTGTACGTTAGCTACAAGGCCATTGCAGATTGCTTTAGTGCAATTGATGGCGAAATGGAAGAAATTGCAATGCCTCTCATCGGCTCTGGTTTAGCAAATGGAGATTGGAAAGTTATTTCTGCTATCATCGAAAATACTTTGGTAAAAACAAAACCAATTGCATATATGTTGTAGAATGTTGTTGACATGGTATTCTGAATAGACTATATTGTAATTCTAAGGAGAAATAAACATGAAAACTTCTGTCAGAACTGAGTTTGAAACCGAAGAAGAAGCAATTATTTTCAATAAAAAGCAGAATGAATGTAAAAATCCTATTGACGACACATATATTTCTGAGCCTATGTATGTAGATGAAGCAAAAATCTATAAAGACATGAGCTGGGTTAACAAAACAAGAAAATATTGGGCTGTATCGGTTGAAACATACAGCTAAGTAAAATAATGCACCGATAGCTCAGTAGGTGATATATAATAGAAAAAATACGGACGAGTACCCAAGTGGACAAAGGGAACTGACTTTTAATCAGTCGCATATGCTTCGTGGGTTCGAATCCCACCTCGTTCACCAAAATTTTACACGATTGGTAATGTTTTGATATTACAAAGATAAAAATTACGGAGGACTAGCGCGAATGGTTAACTTTTTAAAATGGTGTGGTGATGAAATAACGAGAGACACCCTTGTAGGGTACATTCTTCTTTTTTTGATTTGCATATTGGCGATTGGGGCAGTATTTGCTTTTATGTTTATTGTGGCAATAACAGCTCTAGGAATATGGCAACCATTAGCCTTAATCACTGCTGGGGTTGTTCTTTTTATCTACAGCGAATATGCGAAATCAAAGAAAAATTAATTTCCACCCAAATAAACGATATATAACATAAAGATGATGGCATAGAATAGTTTGTGACAAGGGCATTTCCTTTTGGGTTTAAATACGCAATAGCAAACTTTGGGTGGCGGCAATCACCCAAGACCTTGAAATACTATATTGTAATTTGCCGATTATTTTATAGTAGGTTACTTAGTTTAGTGGTAGAACATCGGGATAGCCCGAGATGAGGGGTTCGATTCCTCTAGTAATTTTTCAAGGTCTAGAATTTAAGAAAAGCACCAGATCGCGACTGGGCCGACGAGTGAAATCGTGACTGGCGGGGAGAGACCCGCACAAGAATTATCGTAAACCACCTGAAAAGGCAATTCCTGAATGTTACAGGATAATACAGGTTGATCGCTGTAGAGGTGTATAGGGGAATAGGACAAGCTGCGGCTCTCCTAGTGTAAAGCCACAATCCCTGCTTTAATATATAATTTTTATCTTGACTTTCCTATAAAACTGTAGTAATGCTAA